>WNGD01000014.1_pt1 | contig 125522 bp, 117 predicted proteins | sample 5400671 | NCBI WGS metagenome assembly WNGD01 (sample SAMN13153369, study PRJNA577476) | soil metagenome | isolation source: 40 cm soil or saprolite under grassland replicate 2 | place: USA:California | collected 2016-06-15 | reverse complement strand
CTTGCTGGCTGAGGAGGTCGACCCGGCCAGGAACGAGTTGCTGGGCAACTTCCCGCAGGCCTTCAGTCACATCGGCCTCGTGAATGCCGCCTGGGCCATTTCGCAAGCGGAGTGAGCCGTGCCAGACGCCGTTGTAGGGAGAACGATACAGAAGGGAGAGAGCGATGCGCGAGCACGTGTGGTGGAAACACCTTCACTGGTTTGAATATGCAGCAGAACTGCTGGGAACAGCCTTGCTGGTCTTTGCTGGGGTGAGTGCCGTGGTCTTCGATTTTGGCACGGGCTCACCGCTGGCTCAGGTCCTGCCTGATCCAAGTCTCCGTCGCCTCCTCACGGGGCTCCTGTTCGCAGGAAGCGGCGCACTGGTGGCCATTTCGCCCCTCGGGAAGCTCAGTGGTGGGCATATCAATCCTGCTGTATCGCTGGCGTTCTGGATGCAGGGGAAGATGCATCATTTAGACTTGGGAGGATACATTTCTGGCCAGGTGCTTGGTGCGATCATAGGTTCACTGCTGGTGCTGCTGGTCTGGGGAGGACAGGCGGCCAGTGTCGGATACGGAACGACCATCCCCGGAGTAGGGTATCCCCTGTGGATGGTCTTCCTGGCAGAGGTGAGCTTGACGTTTGTGCTGACGTTTGTGCTGGTGCTCTCCCTTTTTCTGTTTGTGAGTAGCCCTCGTCTGATGCGCTGGACCCCGCTGATGGTCTGGATGCTGGTGGCGGGGATGGTGTGGCTGGAAGCGCCCATTTCTGGCACCAGCCTGAATCCAGCACGAAGTTTTGGGCCTGCCCTGGTGGCCTGGTCCTGGCATCACCACTGGCTCTACTGGGTGTCTCCACCCCTTGGCGCTGTGCTGGCTGTAGGGGCGTTTCGCCTCCTGGCTAGTGGTGAGCGTGATGTGCTGACGGGCAAACTGTTCCACGTCCCGCACTATCGCAGCGTGTTCATGAACGTCAGCGCCCCATGTATGCCCGCTGAGGGGAAGCTCAGGAAGGCAACGTGAATGCTCCTCCCTTTGCAGTATGCTGCAAACGTTATTCCACTATGAGCGCGTGAACTGCACTCTGTTCACCCTGGCTGAGAAACACCGGCTACAAAAATATAAGAATGACCGTTGTTTCTTGTTCTTATATGACACAACGAAAAGTGCCACTCGTCAGTGATGTAGCCTTGAGTGCATGAACCGGGCTCGCTCTCTGCAACACTATCGACAGGTCGAAGAAAGGGTATCAGCGCACTATTGAGTGGCAGCCATCTCGCTCAATTCCGCGAAATCAGGCGTGCTCCTTAACGGTCGCAGACCTGATCTCACTGCGACGCAAAAGCGTCAACGCGATAATCGGGAAGATAAGTACTGACAGCAGCCCAGCGGCTATGAGAGCTGCGCCTGTCGCCTTTGTAATCAGACCGAGTTCTAAACCGATTTGCGATGCAGCAACGATGAACGAAAGCGATGTTGCCTGTAAGAGTCCCGCGACAACCGAACGGCGACTGCCAACGAGTGGACGGTAGAGTAGAGCAGGTACTCCCCTGACAAGTAACAACGCCGCGAGGAATATCGGTACGCGCAAAATGGTCGAAGTACTTGAGAAGAGCGCAGCCAGGTCAAACCGTATGCCGCTCGCTACGAAAAAGATCGGGATAAAGACGCCGAAACCAATCGCCTCGAGCTTCTGACGAAACTGTGGGTGCGTCATCATGCGGTCTCCATCAACCAGTCTCAGGATCACACCAGCTACAAATGCCCCAAGAATGGTTTCCAGTCCGAGTAGTGATGCCAGAGCAACGAACCCGACCAGCAACATGAAAGCACCACGAACGCGAATCTGCGCAGTGGTGTCCTGGAGGCGCAGCAGCACTGCAGCAATTCGCTTCGATCGCTCCAGGCGAAGTAAGACGAAGGCAAAACCGACAGCAAGCAGGGCAAAACCTCCAAGCAGCACCAGCTTTGTCGGGGTGCTGGTGGCTTCGCGCGAGAAGAAGAGCGTGAGCAGGATGATAGAGCCAAATTCAGCGAACATAGCACCGGCAATAACGAGCTGTCCAAAGTCCGAGGCGCTTTCGCCTGCGTCCTTAAGCACCGGAATGACTATACCTAACGCTGTCGCAACGAGGATAATCGCAATAAGCAGCGGTGAGACCACCTGCCCAGCCGCATAGAGTCCATACCCGACCAGCAACGCCAGTCCCAATGAAAGGAGGAAAGCCAGGCCAACGAACATCAAGAGGCGACCTCTTAACCTCTCAAGTTCGACCTCTAACCCGGCGAGAAAGAGGAGAAAAGCGAGCCCAAGTACTGCGAGGATTGAAATCGGGAGATCGATCTTGACCCATCCGAGGACGGAAGGGCCAATCACGATACCCGCCACGATTTCGAGCACAATTGCAGGTAAACGGCGTGCCGGAGTAAGAGCGAGCAAGAGTGGTGCTGCAAAGGCAACAAGCGCGACAATGAACAATCCGGAGAATGAAACATTCGGCATCACAACCTCGCATCTATGTGGCAACTCTCAATATACTTCTTACAATGAGGTAGTCTCAATTTGCGCTCATTCGTTACACCTAGAAAGGTGAAGGTTTTCCAGCAAGATTCCAGGTCCAGCGAGGCCTATGTCTGCCTGGTTTCATCGGATCATTTCCTCTCACATTCTCATCCATGTGTAACGAATCGGCGGAAGAAATGACAAAATAGCACGAGAAAGTACATCCAGTACAAAAGACAATACACAGGGAGATGAAAGTAGATGACTCCAACAACACACTACGATGCGATTGTGATCGGTGCAGGCCAGGCAGGAGTGCCACTATCCTTCTCGCAGGTTGGATGGTCAGTGGCTACTGGCTAGGGCTCACGCTTGGACGCCTGGCACTAGCGAGAGTAACGCTTCGGGTAGGGAGTGAGCGCTTAATCCAGGCTTGCCTGGTGGGGGTTGTCATCGGGGTGCTCCTGGTCTGGCTCTTGCCAATATATCCAGTCTCTGCAATTGGCTTGGTATTGATTGGCTTTAGCTTCGGGCCAATCTACCCGAGCACGATCGCGCTGATTTCGAACAAGGTATCCGGTCGAATTCTACCAAGCGCTATCGGTTTCATGGTGAGCTTAGGCAGTATCGGTGCAGCCATATGCCCCTGATTTGCAGGTATGCTGGCTGAGCATGTTGGCCTCTGGTCGCTGATGCCCTATGTGATCGTCCTTACTGCTATAATGGTGGCGCTGCAGATTCGACCCCATATCCCCCAGATCACGCTGGCAAAACACTTGAGCACATTTCACGCTCCAGAAAAGGAAAGATAGTGGTACGCAGGATTGGAAGCTGGTGCAACCCAACGAGGCAACCTTCACGCGGGTCTGTTCCTATGACCGCGTAGACTATGGCTGGAGCGACTCAGGCCCCACACCCCGCTCGAATAGGTGTATCGTGCACGAACTGCACACACTCCTCGTCAACGCAGGCCTCCCCAGCCCATGGGTACTGGTCAGCCACTCCTTTGGAGGGCTCAACATGCGCCTCTACACCTACACCTATCCGCAAGACGTGGCCGGTCTGTGCCGGTGAACTCCTCACATGTAGATGATCCGACGGTGAGCGGACTCTTCATGGCCTGCATATCCCAGGGCTACCCTTCCTGGGTCTGATGCTGATGGGTAAGCTTGTACAATGTGTCGCGGTGCTTACCATCCAGCCACATGAGCAGATTGTATGCCTCTTCTGCTGAGAGGGTCATGCACACACCCGGTTCACTTAACATGAGCGTTCCCAGCTTGTTTAGTTCAGCCGTGTGGTATCCTAACTTGTAGATATCGTCCTTTTCTTTTGCCTTTGCCTCATCTCTGAGCCAATCTGGCATCTTCTGGTAGGCAAATCGATCATGAAACTGGTCCAATGCTCGTGCTTGCTCCTGGCCACTCATATTTCGGTTGTCCCTTCTCATGGCTCACTGTGAGGATTGCAGTTGGTATGTTTCGTGTCGCAGTTCTCTTCCTTAGAACCCTCTGCTTTCTGTCGATTGGCGCTCACGTGCCTGATTGACAGTGATGGTTCGATCTGTTCACTTTCATGGCGAGGCTCCTACCATTTCAATCGTCTCTAGGAACTTGTCCACTTTCTTCTCTACCAGCAACTTCTTACCAGATTGTTGCATTGCCTCTGCGGTGGCCATGGCCTGTACCGACTGCGACACGTGTTGCTTCTACATCGCTCCGCTTAAGCAATGTTGTTCCTTCAGGAAAGGATCGTGTGCCAATCTTGCCTCTGTTGACCAGCGTTCGGACATGTGTAGGACTCACCGGGTGATGGCTGTGCTTGCTGATAATCGTTACCGCTTCTGCTGTTGTAATCCAATTGTTGCTCATGTTGGGTTCTCCCTCTCTTTGCGCAAGTGCAAGGTTCATAGTGTAGGTGTAATGGTTGATGGTTCGCTCACAGAGTGAAAGTAGCGTTCTGCTCATGGGCAGACCACAGCATCAACCACTCCTTCGTATTGCTCTGCTCCGTGCTGCACTGTTGTCCTCACTCTCTGGCTCCCGAGATATGGTTCCCGCTACCTCTGATGTTACCAACTCGATGTATGCATCCTCATCGGCGCGGGCTGAAAAGAGTTTTGTCTCCTTGGTCTCCTCCATGAGCACATACACGACTCCTCCATCGGCGGCATTGATTCTGCCTGTCTCTCCCGTGCGCTTGATACGTATGTGATCACCTTCCTGAAAGTAGGAGGTTCCATCTGCAGTGGTCTCCATGGCTCTGTCTACCTTTCTCCGATCGCGCGCTGCGCCCAATGGCCGTAGTGTTCATCGAGCTTCTTTTGCCTCTCATTTACACTGCCGACAAACAGGTATGCGTCATGGCGGACGTCGAACGATCGGACAATGCGGTCATCGGGACCTGGCTCTCTGTCGGCAGATTGGCGCTCCCGGATCAAAAAAACCTGTTCCGTGAGATGTTGGATATAGTAGCGGTTTTCCATCATCGTAATACCTCCGACGTTACCCGGCAAGGGGGCTTAGGTGGTTCTTGCCTGCTCATTGATTGCTTGCTTACTTCCTGTTGGAGCAAGGAAAACGACCAGCTGCACACTACTCGACCATCCATCGGCGACATGCTTCTGGCGCCTGACACATGTGACGTCTAGATCGACGCCTCCCACCTCTGTAGCGATGTGCATGCGAAGACGCATCAACCATGGTACTCCCGCGATGCAATGCGCTTTGAGTACCGTTTCCTATGAGGGACAGAGTTCAAGAGAAGAAGAAGGAGACGTTTCAAGTGTACACTATTTTTTACAAAAATGCAATATTTATCAAATGAGCAAAAAAACTGAGCAGTCTAATGCATGATTTCTGTGATCGGAGGTTTCGTCTTTGAGGAAGTGTACTGAAAATCGAGGGATCCGTTTGCAGGACGCGGAACGACTTTCCGCACAGGTGCTGTATGACACTGGCTCACTTGATTGGTTACTCATGCTTACAGCATTCATTGCGATAAAACCGGCCCACTTCGACATGAGATACCTCTCCTATCTTTGTGTGGTGTACACAACCTGATGCGAAGCGCGCCTGACACTTTTTGGGCCTCCGCACGCTCTAAGAAGAAAAGCGGGAAAGAATAGACTATGAAGGGAGTTAGCTATGACAGGACGCAATTGGTGGATCATTGGTCTGGTAGGTAATATCACGCTATTTGGTTGCATTATTCCGAGTGTTCTCCTGCTACTGGCACATCGGTTTGTCAAGGAATTCACCCATTCGCATGTCACGTTAGACGAGGAGCAATTCAGCTGGGACATGCCTCTGGCAAAACCTGAGCCTTCACCCGGGTTTCGACGTCCGTTGACCATCTGCACCAGTGATGGCAAACGCATCTCTGGCGAGTTCTGGGCTCAGCCTCATCCCGCGCCGACGATCATTCTTTGCCATGGATACCGCGTCCCTCGGATCCATTTGCACCCGGTCGCCGCCCTGGAATACTACTATGGGTATAATATCCTGCTCTTCGATTTTCGTGGACATGGCGAAAGCGCCCGTGCCGTCATTAGTGGAGGCAACGCCGAGGTGCGTGATCTGGAAGCAGCAGTGGCGCTAGCCTGTCAGCAAGCAGAGACCCTGCCGGGAAAACTCATTCTACATGGGTTTTCTATGGGCGCATCGGTGACCTTGCTCATGCCAGCCCATGCTGAGGTGGTTGGTATTATTGCAGATAGTCCTTACGCACGCCTGGATGACATATTACGGCGACTCGCCCAGTATCGTTTCAGCGCCGAAAGCACGTCCTGGCCGCCATCCTTCCACTGGCTCCGGGCCAGCTTTCCAGCGCTCGCCTTGGTGGCAGTAGCAGTCAGTCGACTGCTGTTTCGTCTCCGCTTTGGTCACCCTTTAATTGCACGCCCTGATCTGAGCTTCAAACGTAGGGCTGCACGAGCAAGGGCAGCAGGGCCTCTGCGTCCTCCCGCCATCCTGTTGATCCACAGTTCAGACGATGAGCTGATTCCGCTCTCTCATGCGCAGCAGATTGCAGTCCAGGCAGAAGCCTACCACGTTCCAATCGAGACCTACTTTGTGGAACATGCGACACATGGCGGAGCCTACGGAAGCGATCCTGAACAATATTGCACGCGAATCGAACAATTCATAACCCATCAGCTAGAGGACTAGGTGCCGCCAGCTTAGAGGCCAAAGATCGTCCTTCTCTCCTGTTGACCTCGCCTCGATGAAGTGCAGTCTTGAACAGTGCAATGTGAACGGTATGATCGGGGTGGATGTTCCATCAGTTGCAAGTTTCGGGAGTTTGTTTCAGTCGTATTCAGTCTTTTAGGAAAGTCTTTGTAGGTTTCATGGATTCTCGAGATGGAATCTTGTCTTTTAGGGTTAGTTCAGTAGAAGAAGAGATGAACTATGGCGAAAGGCGGGAATGGTGAGGGCCCAGTTTATAAGCAAAGAAATGGTTTGTGGGCTGTCAGTATCTCTATAGAAAGGGGTAAGCGGCGGCGAGGTACCCCGATGTTGGCGTTGCTGTACAAGGGTGTATTGATCCGAAAACGGAAACATCTCAAGCGGCTTATGCTTTGGCTTGAGACGTTTCCAAAGTGATGGATGGTAGCGCATACGGGATTCGAACCCGTGATCTCCGCCTTGAGAGGGCGGCGTCCTTGGCCACTAGACGAATGCGCCTTGCCTTACTGGTGCCTTTATGATAACGTGCCAGTTGGCTGTTTGTCAATAGCTTTGAGAGGATAAGATTGTTTCTCGTTTTACGGCCGGTCCGGCCAGGAATGAAGCCGTGATTGCGATGCTGCTAAAAATCAGTATCGAGCCGAAGGCAAGGGTAAAATTGCCGGTACGCTCAAGCAGAAAGCCGATAATCGGAGGCCCTAAAAGCACCGTTGGGGACGAGATCACACTTACCAGCCCTTGGGCTACGCCCTTGCCAACATCCCGCAGACGTGCTGCTTCATTGAAGACAGACGTGTAGGGGATTGTGGCTCCGATGGCTATCAAACCCATGCCTACAACGGCGAGAGGGGGAAAGCGCAGGGGAATGGCAAGGAGAGCTACGCCGATGAAGCCCAAAATCGTACCGACCCGTAGTAATGGGATGGCTCCTATAATTCTGCGCGCAATCAATATGCCGCCCAAGGGTCGAAAGAACATTCCGGTTAAGAGGGCGATTGAACCGAGTGTGGCTGCCAGTCCAAGTGTTAACCCATATTGATGGACTAGATACACGGCGATCCAGGCTGCAATAGCATTGCCCAGGCCAAATGTGCCCATGTGTGAAAGGCCGAGCGTCCAGACAGATGGTGAGCGCAAACCCGCCTTTACATCCACCTTCGTTGGTGTGTGCTCTTCCTGTCCATCGTTGACAAATAACCAGGCAATGATAGCGGTGGTGCCGAGTAGTCCCCAGAAGAGGAACGCTCCACGCCAGTTAAACCAATTATATAATAGAGGAGTGACCAGTAGACCAAGCCCAGAGCCGATTTGAACGGATCCGCCGTATAGCCCTTGCGCCAAGGATGAGTGTTTACCCATGCTGGCAGCAACACCTGCCCCTGCCACGAAAGCTCCTCCTGCACCGAAGCCTACAATGGAACGACAGAGAAGTATCCAGGTAATATTTGGAAAGACTGGTAGCAGCACCCCGCCTAATACGAGAAGAATACAGGAACCAATGAGTACAGGGCGCTGTCCAAAGCGATCTGCGAGTGCGCCAGCGGGAATATAGGTCACGGCCAGTCCCAGAAAAAGTAAGGTTGACATTAAACCTGCCTGAGCGCTGTTAATGTGCAGATCGGTGCGCATGATTGGGATGAGCGGACCAAAGTTGGTGTAGTGAACGGCAGTCACAACCGAAGTCAGGCAGACCGCAACAATGCGCAAAGGGATGCTGCTGGGTTGTCGACTTTTTCCTGGCTTTTGAAGCGTTTTGGCTGCAAAAACGGTGGGTGGTGGTTGAGACATTCGTTTGTAATCACCTGTATTCTTGAAAGAAGGTGGTAAGCGTTTTCCTGCGGCTATTATATCATCCAGATACTCTCAGGCAGGGTCAAGAGAGCCGCCAGACACCGGGGCGAGTGCAATCCCAGACAGGTCAAGTGCAAGGCTAATGGCAGAGGGAATTGTTAAGAGGTGGATTCATTATCACGACCCTACAATCCGAACACGTAGAGCTTATTGTCCACGGAGGGAACGAATACCATTCCTCCCAGGACGGTTATTGCTCCTTTGATGGAGTTGCTAGGGAATGTATAGGAGAATAACACGTTGCCGTTTCTCTGGTTTCTGACCTCGAACGTTTTGCCCTGGCCATCGAAGAGCAGGCCGTTAGCCGTCGTCAGGGAGGCGAAGATATTGCCGGGCAAACCCCAGCGCCAGATTTGCTTGCCTGTTAGCGCATCGAATGCGCCAATCGATGAGGCGTAGCTGATTCCATTGCTGGTTGTTTGCGCACTTGCGATAAAGAGCGTGCCATTGACGTAAGCGCTGGTTGCAAAGCTGGCGTCATGCCCGGCCAAGGCTCCTCCTACGCCAAGGTTATCCTTCCAGACCGGGCCGGTAGCTACATTCGCTTCATCAAATACATAGTATATGCTATTTTTGTTAAAACAGCCGAAGTAGGTTTTCCCATTTGGACCGGGGAAAAGGGTCGGTGTAGCACCCCAGTCGGCGTCCTTGATTCTTTCTGAAGATGACACCTGACAATGGCTATTGCGGATAACATTGCTGTTATAAATAACTTGTGCCTGCTAATTTTGTGTTGCATACGCTTTTTCCCGCCTTTCCTCAAAGCTGGCTCACTACCTCATGCATAATAAAGCAGAGTTGATATTAATGTTCTACACTTACCGTTGTAAATAGGCAAAATGCCTAGGTATTCTTTGCGATAGATGATTACTCGGGATGACCCTCTAAGGATATGCTATAATTCGCCTTGGTTCATGAATTCATGCGAGGTTTTTTACATCAATGGCTTTCGTAAAGCTGAGGTGACTACGTTGATTGAGGAGTTAGATCGAGTGGTGACAGAGATTGAGTATCGTGCTGCAGGAACGGGAACTTCATCATAAGCGAAACGGTGTAGCCGCTATGGAGTTTGGGGCGGTATTTGATGAGAGTGGCAGGTACCGGTATGCATTATGGCGTGCATGGTCAGATGACTATCCACGCATTGTGTTCATCATGCTCAATCCGAGTACTGCTGATGGAGAAAAGAATGATCCAACCATCCGGCGCTGCATTGGGTTCGCACATGTCTGGCAGTTCGGGTCTATGGAGGTAGTTAACCTTTTTGCGTACAGGGCGACCGATGCGAGTGAACTTCTCAGGGTAGATGATCCTGTTGGGGCAGAAAATAATCGCTTCCTCATTCAGGCCATCGAACGATGCTCAATTGTGATAGCTGGGTGGGGAACCAAGGGGTCATTACTTGAAAGAGATTGCCAGGTTATGCAGTTGTTAACTGATATGATGAAGAATGTGTATTGCCTAGGCATTACGAAAAATGGTTGTCCTCGCCATCCTCTTTATATGCGAGGCGATACTCAGTTGATGCCGTTCTAACCTCAGACTGTATTACAATGAAGTCCCATTATTGTGCGAACTCTATGCTCTGTTCTAGAGTGTGATATAGTATTGACAGTGGGTGTACAGTAGCAGAGGTAATCTCATTGGTTGTTCTAGGTAGCAACGTTCGACATGGACCGCACGAAAGGAGTAGCTTTCATGTCAGCAGAACAGAACAAAGCGCTGACCAGCCGTTTTGTTGAAGAGTTCCTTAATCAAGGGCACTTTGACCGAGCAGATGTGTTCCTTAGCACCAACTATGTCGAGCATGTCCCTGCCCCACCTGGATTTCCGACCGGTGTTGCAGGCCTTATACAGTACTTCACCCTCTTGCGCCAGGCGTTTCCCGACCTGAATTACAGAGTTGAGGACACAGTTGCCGAAGGAGACAAGGTCGTCGCTCGTCTGACAGGGCGCGGTACGATGAAAGGTGATTTTCTTGGTATTCCCGCTACCGGTAAGCAGGCGACGTGGACAGAGATGCACATTGCCCGCGTCGGTCCAGACGGCAAGTTTGTGGAACATTGGGGCAATGTAGACCAACTGGGTATGCTACAACAACTCGGCGTTATTCCTTCCATGGGATAAGCTCTAGAGTGACTCTATCAGACTGTTTATAAGAAAGCCAGGAGCTTGATAGCAACAAGCTATCAAGCTCCTTTTCTATGTTGTCGTGTTCTGTCATAGCAAAACTAAAAAGCTGAGTAATACGTGTTTATGAAAGATATAGGATTAAAATTAACATAATGCGCTAGAAATGAGATCGAAAGGCAAGGATATTGCCATGAATATACCAATACATTTCGGCTGGCCCCAGGTGGTCCTGATAATCATCGGACTTGCTGGCTTATGGTTGTTTATCACAGCGGCTCTAGGGTTGCTCAGGCGGGGCAGGGTAATGGATGAGGATGAAAAGGAAATGTATAGACAAAGGGGAGTATGGCCGCGTCGTCGCTTCCATGTGTGGCGTGGTCTTAGTGGTATCCTACTGCTGGCGGTAGCGATATCGCTGCTATGGGCAACTTTTCTAGTGCAGACCTACCTTGGTCTTACTGGAGACATCAAGGTTGCGCAAGTGCGTGCCCATATGTTACAAAACTCAGCGCATGAGATGAGTGTCGAATTGGTTCTCTATGATAACAATGGCCACCAGACGTCAGATCAATTCTATAGCGTGCTCGGTGATGAGTGGATGCTCCAGGCCAATTTCATAAAATTTCCCACTTGGATGAACGTACTCGGGTTCCACTCGGGCTACAAGCTGACGCGCATGGAGGGGATGTATCAAGACAGCAATCTGGAGAGTAACTCCAAGCATACCGTTGTTGACTTGAATGGTGGTGAAGACAACTTCTTCAAGACGATGCGTGATCAGAAATATTGGTTTTCACCTTTCGTAGATGCCTACTATGGTAATGCAACCCTTGAGCCGGCAGATGGGGTATATGATGTGTATGCTTCCCAAACTGGGCTGTATGCCAAACAGACAGGTTAAGTATTATTGCTCTTTTTGTGCCTGTTCTCGCTCCTCAACTGCTCTCGAGAGGAGCCCTTGTTTATCTCCGTCCTACAAGTTTCTGTAAAGCCTCAATAGTAATAGCCCAAGCTGTTGAATTCGGATCGATGATATCAAAGTGATCGACTCCTGCTAACTCGATATATGTTACCGGGTCGTTGACTGCTTTGGCTGCCTTTGTGTAGGCCTGGCTGACCTGGAGTGGTACGTTTTCGTCATTTGTGCCGTGAATAAGTACCTGCGGGACTCCCAAAGGTAACAGGGCAGCAGGAGAGGCGGCGATATAGCGCTCCTGTACGCGGGTAAAGCTTCCTCCTAGTAACTCTACTACAGCGCCATTACTCAGATTGAGTCGCCACGCCATTTCGAGATCCACGACTCCCGCGAGACTGATTGCCCCGGCTAGCGCAAGAGGAGTAGAAATTTCTTCTTTGCCATTCCCGAGTTGTGAAGCTGCAAGGGGACTGGTGTGTGGGATACGTGGACGTGCTGCCAACCACAATGCCAGGTGACCACCAGCCGAATGTCCGATGGGTACGACTTGCTGCAGATCAAGTGCATGGGAAGCTGCCAGTATATGTAGATAATCGGTGGCAAGGGCTGCGTCTAGTAATGTTCCTGGCCAGCCTCCACCAGGGTCACCAACGCGCCGGTACTCAATATTCCATGCAGCATACCCACGAGTTACGAGATCTCGGGCGAGGCTCGTCATGAGATCAAGGCCGTAACGCGCACGCCAGTAGCCACCGTGGATGAGGATGACGGTTGGACGAAGGCCTGGGGTATCGGGCAGATATAGATCGCCAAATTGGAGGGGTTCTGGTCCGTATGCCAGCCGCAAGGGCCTGATAGATGACGGCGTATTCTCTTCCTGTTCCTCAGGGGTAGAAGAGTGCATGATGATTCCTCCCTGCGTTTATTTACAGGATAGCATCCGAACTTAATAGGTGCAAAGCTGTCAGTGACTCCATTCCCTAGAAGGGGATGAGCTTGCCTCTGGGCTCCACCGCAACTCGCTATACCTTTGCAGGCGTAGCGCTTTGGCTTCACGGTCCGAGCCATCAGGGCTAACTGACAAGTAGCCCGTCTTGCCCCAATCCTGTCGGAGCAAGAGCGTTCGCAGGGTAATATTGGCCTATTAAGCCCGTCGACGAAATTTACAATGTTAAGCCCCAATACCGGGGATTGAGTACAAGGTAGTCATGAGTCGGCTCCTTCGATGTGGTTGCCTACGGAGTGCTGAGCAGATCTTAGATCTCCCCCCTTGACAAATCCGCATTTAGCTGTTAAAATAACAGCGTTATCTAAAGGAGCAGTGTTATGAAGAAAAGCACAGTGGGCACACAGGCCCAACGCCTGCGCCAAGCGATTCGCCATCGGCAGGCACAGGAAAAACAAGAACTGCGTCAGGCCATCCTGACCGCAGCAGGCGAATTGTTCCTAGAGCAGGGCTATGAGCGCTTCTCGTTGCGCAAGGTGGCTGAGCGCATTGGCTACTCTCCCACCACCATCTATCTCTACTTTCGCGATAAGGATGATCTGCTCTTCACGGTGGTCGATGAAGGGTTTGTGCGGTTCGGCCAACAGCTGGCGACCGCTGCGGAAAGCAAGGAGGATCCCTGGGAGCGACTCATCGCACTCGGTCGAGCCTACGTGGCCTTTGGCTTACAGCATCCGGTCTATTATCCACTCATGTTTATGCAGCGTACCGATTTCTTGACGCACAGACCTGTGGGTGAGAGCCAGCCGCGCATTGCGAGCTGTCGGGTGTTGCAGCAGGCCATACAGCAAGCTATTGATGCCGGAGTTCTGCGACCAGGTGATGTAGAGAGCTATAGCGATGTCCTCTGGGCTGTGGTACATGGCATGATCTCCCTGGCGATTACCATGCCCATGTTCGACGCCTCCCGCATTCAGCGAATGATGGAGACCGCGTGGCAGATGGAGTGCCAGGGCTTGCGGCAGCACTAATATTCTTTTTTTTATATTTAACTTAACGACGTTATTCTAATTGTATTGGTTTACTTATTGAACTGATGGAGGAGACCCACATGGTTCCACAGGAGCAGCTGCGCACCCTTTTTGTGGCGGATGAGCTCCATGCTATCCGCGTTGTGGCGCAGATCACGGCACCAGCCACCGAGTCTGCAGCCATTGAGCGCTATGCACTCGCGTTGTCGCGCATCAGAGGCGAGGTACGCGACACGACCACGGCAGAGGCCGGGGAGCGACCAGGTTGGGACCTGGCTGGAATAGTCGGGCAGCCGGCTGCCGACGGATCAGGACCAAAGAGCGGAGCCAGGGTCATCGGCATGGTCACTGCTGGTGCCTGGGCGGAACTGGTTGCGGTTCCGCCCGCGGTGTTGGCAGAAATTCCTGACACCGTCACCTTTGCCCAGGCCGCGACGTTGCCGGTCGCGGGATTGACAGCCCTCTTTGCCCTGGAGAAAGGGGGCTTCCTACTCAATCACACAGTGCTGGTCACCGGGGCTTCGGGCGGTGTGGGCCACTTTGCCACGCAACTGGCCAGGCAGGCGGGAGCCTCTGTGGTCGCAGTCGTGCGACGGGCAGAACGCGCGGCCAGTGTCAAGGAGATGGGGGCGCACGAGGTGGTCATTGGCGAAGACCTCTCCTGGCTCGTCCGTTCGGTCCGTATCACCTGATTGTCGATACGCTCGGGGGGAAGTCCTTCGCCACCGCGCTCGCGCTCCTTGCCCCTAGTGGCACCGCGGTCAACCTTGGTGCTGCGGAACACCCAGAAGTAGCACTCCCTATCCGTGATCTCTCGCATGCCACAGGCGGCTTCAACCTGTACGGACTGTTTCTCGGCAGCGAAGTGCAACGCCGATTGGGTGCCGCAAAAGAGCTGGGACATGGTTGCCAATGGGCGACTGCACCCACAGATCGGCGTGGAGGCCTCCTGGACAGCGATTGCCGAGGTAGCCCAGCGCTTGCTCTCGCGTCAGATTGCGGGCAAGGCAGTCCTGCATGTCTCATTGTAACTTGTCCCCAATGCGAGGAGACGAGTCACAAGCATGCCACACACAACAGAAATGCGAGATGTTCCGCTCCTGTTCGCGTTTCATACGGACGTTTTTCGGAGTACATCAGGAAAGCAGATCAAGCCTTGCCGCTCCACCTCTGCCACCACAGTGGCGATGAAAGAGGACAAGGCTCTTGAGAAGAGAAGAGAAGAAAAGAAAAGGAGAAGAGTTTTATGACTAGTCAACCACATGACCTCCCCGAAACGATCATGCTCACGGGAGGGACCTCTGGGTTGGGGTATGCGTATGCGCGCACGCTCGCCGCATCTCACCCCGACCGGCACGTCGTCCTTGCCAGCCGCGACCAGCTCCAAGGCACGCGGGCGGTGAACACCTTGCTGCACGAAACCGGCAACCAGCACATCGAGTGGATGCCCCTTGATCTGGCATCCCTGGCCTCAGTGCGCTCGTTTGCCAGGGAGGTGGCCGGACGCTCCCTGCCTCCCTTGCATGCGGTCGTGTGTAATGCGGGCCTGCAAGTCGTGTCGGGTACGACCTACACGCAGGACGGCTTCGAGATGGCCTTTGGCGTCAATTGTCTGGGGCATTTCTTGCTGGTGAACTTGCTGCTGCGACAGCTGGTCGCTCCGGCGCGCATTGTGTTTGTGAGCAGCGATGCGCACGATCCCGAGTATCAAAGCTCTCTGCACCGCTTCGTGGGCATCAACCCGCCACGCTACCGCGGTGCGCGAGCCTTAGCCTGGCCAGAACACTATCCCGATGCCGAGGAGCGCAACGAGACCGCTCAGCAGGTGGGCATGCACCGCTACAGCACGTCCAAGCTGTGCGACGTGTTCTACGCCTATGAACTGGCTCGTCGGCTTGAGGCACAGGGATACAGCACGCCCGAGCATCCCATCATCGTCAATGCCTTTAATCCAGGGCCCACCCCCGGCACCGGGCTGGCGCGCGATGCTAGCACTTTCCAGCGTTTCGGCTGGAATGTATTGTTACCCTTGATGAGGCCCCTGTTTCCTGATCTGTCCACTCCAGAAGCCGCAGCAAAAGGGCTGGCTCACCTGGTGCTCGATCCTGCCCTGGAACATACCACAGGAAAATACTTTGAAAGGATGAACGAGCGAGCCTCGTCCCAGGAGTCATACGATCAGCACAAAGCGGCGGAACTCTGGGAGGCCAGCGTCGAACTGGTGCAGCTGCAGCCCAGCGAGACCATCTTGCGAGTGAATTCCTCACTGAAGGAGAGATAACCATGGCGAAAGTGATGCCAGGACGCTATACGGCCCAGATCGACGAACCCTTTGTGGTGTTTCTGATTGGCATGCGCATCAACAAATGGTTGGCTTTCTCGAAATGGATTCCGACAGCGCGGGCGATGGTGCCGATGTTGCGCACGCTGTTCCAGCATCCTGAGAAGGGGTTTCTGGGAGGGCAGGTCTTCTTCTACTGGCGAGGCATCGCCCTTGTCCAGTACTGGCGTTCCTTTGAAGAGCTCGAAACGTTTGCCAGAAATCGGCAAGAGCCACACCTGGCTGCGTGGCAACGCTATAACCGGGCCATTGGCGCGGATGGCAGTGTGGGCTTCTGGCATGAGACCTACCTTGTTAAGGCAGGACAGTACGAGGTGGTCTACGGCAATATGCCCATCTTCGGCCTGGCTGCCGCCACCAGGCAGGTGCCCGCCGTCGGGCGTCGTGAGACGGCCCGCCGTCGTCTGGGCGGTGAGAATGAACCTGCGGTGGCTTCACCGCCCACCCCGGTTGAAGCTTTGTAACAGAGAGGCGGAGGCTGTGGTACTGAGGAAGAGCGTCGCATCTGGTAGGAAACCAAGGCGAACCGAGAACGAACTGTAGAACTTTCAGAAGGACGTGAGGAAAACTGTAGGAGTTCCCTCTTCGAGCAAGATGGTGCTCCAGGTTTCCGAGAGTAAAAGGAGGTTCCTATGAACACGACATTCTTGCTGTCATCCAATTCCCGGAGCACCGCCGGGGTGCTGTTGTTGACCATCGTGGCCATCGAATACGGTGGGTGGTTCATGCTCCGCATCGTGTGGGGCCGCCAGCCCATGACACCGTTTCAACAGGCGTTCTTCCGGGCTGGCCACGCGCACGCTGGCGTGCTGGTGACCCTGGCCCTGGTGGGTCAGATCCTGGCCGATGCTGCGCAGATGAGTGGTGTCCTCACCATCCTTGCGCGCAACGGTATCTGGGCTGCGGCAATTCTCATGCCCGCCGGATTCTTCCTTGCCGCGGCTGGCAAAGGCGTCACCGCGCCCAATCGCTTCATCGTGCTGCTCTATGCGGGCGTAGCGTCGCTGGCCTTGGGTGTGGTGTCGCTGGGCATCGGCCTGCTCACGGCGTAGCACCGGGCATGCGCACGCCACGAATGAAACTCCCCGGTGGTGTAGGTCCTACATTTAACCGATCCTGCCTTGTGCAACGTACGCGTGCGGTGATATACTCCTTTTGGGCCAGCTCTATGAGCACATACCGGTATTTTAATGAGTGTTCATGAACTGTTTGTCTTGACCTGTTAGTACCTTTTTAGGAGTATAAAGGAGGAATCAGACCTATGGCAAAAGCAGAGCGACGAGCCGAAGTTGAGTGGCAGGGCAGTTTGATACAGGGCAGTGGAAAATTGGTTAGTGTTGGTAGCGGTGCAATAGGAAATCTGCCACTAACCTGGGCGGCACGCACGGAGAGTTCGGATGGTAAAACCAGCCCGGAGGAGTTGCTGGCTGCTGCGCACGCCGGATGTTATGCTATGGCATTCTCGCATGCGCTAGCACAAGCTGGCACACCCGCTGAGAGGCTAACAGTCGATGCGACCTGCACGTTCGAGCAGGTTGGAGGTGGATTTAAGGTGTCGACTATGGTACTCGATGTTCGCGGTAAAGTTCCAGGATTAGACCAGGTGGGTTTTGAACAAACTGCTCAACAGGCCGAACAAGGCTGTCCGGTTTCGAATGCACTACGCAACAATGTAGCGATTCATGTCAATGCTCAACTTGAGAGATAGCGTTACGTCAAAGTTCATCTGATGTACTCGAGCCGGGCACCTGCAATGGGTATCCTACATTTCATGAGTCAGTTGAACCTTGATAGTCCACGAGTGATTACGAATTAAGGCAAAGGATGTTACAAAGGCGGCCGTACTGGCCGCCTTTGCTTTAGGTGAATGTTTTTTGGAACATGAGAATGAACTGCTTTCAAAAAGCTAGCGTATAGTAGGGTAGGGATCACCATTGCAATTGTTCTGGAGATCCAAATCTTTTAGTTGTCAATTTAAGCCCACAATTTACAAATCTCAGGAGTATTGTCGTGTCAGATTATCTGGATCTCTATGACTTTCGTTGTCGTGTTGCAGATATGTATCGTGAACGTGCGCAGGCCACGCTTGCAGAAGAAGATGCTGAGACAATCCTGCAGCGTTTTCGCGATGCTAGAGATGATCTTTTCACGCACCATCCACAATCTGCATTGGATGAGGGGCAGCGGCGGGATTTCCAGGGACTACGCTATTTTCCTTACAATTCTGCCATGTGTGTGGCTGCTGACATTGATACCAACGTTGAGGCAGTAGTATTGAATGTTGCTATGAGTGCTGAAGAAGCGATGACTATGACAACGGTTGGTCGACTGCATTTCACTCTCGAAGGTGTTGCTGTGTCGCTCTCGCTCTACTGGCTGAATATTTATGGAGGTGGCCTCTTCTTGCCTTTCCGCGATACCACCAGTCCTAGTGAGAGCTACGGAGGCGGACGCTACCTCTTCGACACGATTAAAGGGAGCGATTTCTTACCGGCGCCAGGCGCGTTGGGAAGGGAACGCATCATGCTTGACTTCAATTATGCCTATAACCCATCGTGCGCATATAATGATAGATGGGTCTGTCCGCTGGCTCCTGTTGAGAATCGCCTCAATGTACCCATTCGAACCGGAGAGATGAAGTTTAACCAAAGCCTTGTTTTATGATAGGTGTCGGGTGGCCAGTTTCAGAGCTTCCTCCGCCTCGGCAACTATTCTACGCACAATTTCGCCCACTGGTAAGATTTCGTGTATCATGCCAGCAGTCTGTCTGGATCCAGAAGGTCGCATACATGAATGCGTAACATGGCTCATCTCCCATCTGTGTCACTATGCAGGGCAAGCGCGTTTTATTCGTCGAGGGAACTATGTGAAATAAACTACACATGAATTTACACCAATAAAACGTAGTAGATATGTTGTGCAGTGTCAATCGACCAAAATGCGGTGGTAGATATACTGATTGCCTTGTGCTCGAAAGAGTTACCAATTATTAGGAGAAAGGATGTATTTAAGGCGGCAATAATGCGACAAGCGGAGGGAGAATATCCCCTGCCTTTTCGTGAAAAACAACATCTGCATAATCATCCAAGGGTGTTGGCTGTAGATTGATGATGATAAGCGGGACGTCGTTGTTGAGCGCTAAGTGTGGCAATGTCGCGGCGGGTGTGACTTTGAGGGAAGAGCCGACTACCAGGAGCAGGTCACTTGATAGTGTCAGTTCTCTGGCTCGTGTGAGTACCGCCTCGGGCACACGTTGACCGAACAGGATGGTGGCGGCTTTAAGATATCCTCCACAGTCGGGACAGCTTGGGTCAACCTCGCCAGCGTCGATACGCTGCTGAAGTTCTTTGATTGATGAACGCTTACCGCATTGTGTACAGGCTGCGGCTCGTGATGTGCCATGCAGTTCGATGATGCGATCGGCATTGTTACCGGCATCGTGGTGCAGGCCATCGAAGTTCTGGGTAATGATGCCCTGCAAGAGTTGTTTGCGCTCCAGCTCTGCCAGGGCCAGGTGGGCAGCGTTCGGTCGCGCTGCCGCAACCTGCCCTGAGAGACTTCGTCGGGTTTGCCAGTATTGTTGGCGGGCTTCTGGCTTACTGATGAAGTCGTGGTAACTAACGGGCGGCTGTTGTTGCCAGATGGAGCCAGGGCTACGGAAATCGGGAATGCCAGATTCGGTGCTGATACCTGCTCCTGTAAGCGCGACGATGCGTTTAGCTTGCTGCATAAGTTCGGCAGTGTCTTGCAATTGTTGTTCGAGGCTGAGCATGATTATTTGTTTCGGTAAGTCTGTATGGATCGTTTCGTAGGTTTATCGATAATTGACGATGAGTAAGGTTCAGAACATAGTATATCGTGGGGATGAGATGGAGTGCAAGGAAAACTCACGTTCTTGATTCAGGGTTTGTTAATAAGCCTGATGCCCGTGTCCTTGCAAACCGGTGAAGCGGATCGTAAAGTAAATACCTGATTTTGTAGCGCATCACAATATCCTTGGATTCAGTGAGTGGCGAGTTGCACTGATGTCACCTGGAAGCTCGTGTTGGGACCAGCAACCAATATGGCCAATTGACCGCCTGTGTAAGGATTATCTTTGTCTGTATAGCTGGTATCGGTCGGATTGCTCCCCAACTGGACAATTTGGCTGTTGATTTTGAATGTAAACATATTTCCCTGAACAATAGCCTGCAGTGTATTGGGTTGATAGAGCCCTCGGTGGATAGCAGTCCATGGTTGGCTGGCAGGCCATATTGTACTATATTTTAATGAAGCATTAGGATCATACTTTAACACTTCATACTGCCCGTTTCCGTTGATGGCAAGTGTATAACAATATACGTTGCTACCATTTTCGCTCAATCGAAAGGCAAGTCCGTAGAAAACACTTTGATCACCATGTGTCTGTTCCATTGTTAGCGTTAAAGTGAAGTTATCCGACAAGTTTTCGATATTGGGATGGGGAAAATAGGTTTTTTTCACATTGTTAATAGTTAGTGTGTAGCCTGGGCTATTTACATTAGCTATGAAATTTCCATTGTCGAGGCTCCCAATTGTCCAGTTACGTTGATTGTTTTGGAATGTTTCTGTAAATGACGTTTGCGGTGATGTCGGAAACAAGGCCGGGAAAGATTTAGCTGCTATCAGTCCTATTGCCAATAGTATGACTAACGCAACCACGGCATATCTAATAACTCCCCAGCCCGCTGGACGTGGCGGAAGTATTTTAGCATGGGCTGGCGTTTGCCCATAAGATGGCGCTGCTGCAGGTCTGCCCGAGTTTGGTTGTTGCCCGTAATTAGAGAATGGAAGGTTCGGCGATTGTATGGTGAGGTTTTGAGCGGGCGTGCTGAGGTTATTGGGCAAAGAGGATGAGAGCTGATTTGTAACATATTTATTGGCGGTTTCCAGGGCCTGCGCCATTGCTTCAGCAGACTGGAAACGGTCTTCGGGAGCCTTTGCCATAGCCTTTGCTGTAATTTGTCCCAACATCTCTGGTACATATGGGTTTATCTCGCGGACCGGTTGTGGGGGTGTATAGACATGCTGGAAGAGAAGTCCCTGGACAGTGGTCGAATGAAAAGGAACGTCGCCCGTCAACATCTGGTAGAGGACGACGCCCAGAGCATAGACGTCAGTGCGGGCATCGACCGGCTTGCCGTTGACTTGTTCTGGTGATATGTATTCGGCGGTACCTAGGATTTGATCGACGCTGGTGAGCGATAAGTCATTTTTCTGAATGCTTCCTGCCAGGTCTAGCCTTGTTGGTTCGTGGAGGCTGCCATAGAGCTTGGCGATACCGAAGTCTGAGAGCAGGAGTTGATTGCGATCGGTGGCCGAGATAAGCATGTTTTGTGGCTTGACGTCACGGTGAACGATTCCACGCAGGTGCGCGTGGTGCAATGCCATGGCCATTTGCTGACAATAGAGGATGGCCCGGGGAGGAAGAAGCGCGTGCCCGCCACGCAGCTGGTCACGTAAAGTACCACCGCCAACAAATTGCATGACAAGGTAGGTGAGGTTGCCGATTTCGCCGAAGTCATAGACCGCGACGATGTTTAGATGTTGCAAACTGGCCGCCAGTTGCGCCTCGCGCTCGAAACGCGCTTTGAATCCCTCTTGATCTGCAATCTGTGAAAGGATGACTTTGATGGCCACATCGCGCCGTAAGCGTGCATGGTAGCCTTTGTAGACGCGGGCCATTCCTCCTTCACCTATTTTGGACTGAATGTGATAGGCCCCCAGTTGCTGGTCGATTAGGGGATCGTTCTCCATGCCTGATTGTTCTCCTCTGTTACCCCACACCAATTGTTGTGCAGGACCATTCTACTGTAACAGTATTGGCCGGTCCTGTAAAGAGGAGTTTTTTGGTGATTGACCAATTTTCTATTGTTGACTTGCTCATAAGCCAGGAGAACTGGTACTATCGAAGGTGTTACGAAGACGTTTCTTGCTCTCTTGTTGAATACACCTGGTGTGCCCTTGGAGTTATTGACAATGGAGTCACCGGATTCACCCATCGCGCAAGTAAGAACTCCTGCTGCTGCTCAGTTCGAGAACCAATTTCATATTGAGGACCTGGAGGTCTTTGATGATGAAACGCTGCGAATCATACTGAGCAACCGCGGCTTTGGGTTGTCGGGAGAGAAACTGGCACAGAGCTTGCAGGGAGCTTCAGATGGGTTGATACAGCGTATCAGGCAGAATTTATCGCCTTCAGAACGCTCCTCCTTTACCGCTGAACTGCGAAGATCAATACCGGAAAAGCAGGTAGAGGCAGCTCGTCGCTATGTGCTCGATGGGCTATTTTGGGAACTGACGTACTGGAAGACTCCTGAGCTGTACGAGGAACTGACAGAAGGAGAGCAGATTCACCCAGGTATTTTCGGGCAGCTGGAACCGGATATACGCGATAAGGTTGTGCTTGATGCTGGCGCAGGTGGCGGTCGAGCCACGTTCGAGTGCGTACATTATGGTGCCAGGATGGTTTATGCTGTCGAGCCGTCGCCAGGCCTGCTGCGTATCTTACAACAAAAACTAGCCTGCCAGCAGATGGCCGGGCGCATTGTAGCATACCGTGGGCACTTCGATAAGCTTCCCCTGGCTGGGGATAGCGTTGATACAGCAATATCTTGCTCGGCATTTACGGCTGAGCCGGTGCAGGGCGGCGAGCCTGGCCTGGCTGAATTCCAGCGTGTGACAAGATCGGGTGGTAAAATTGTAATCATTTGGCCGCGCGTGCAGGATTACGACTGGTTAACTGAGCATGGTTTCCAGTATGTCAGGCTACCGTTATGTGAAGAGATGCGGGTACATTTTCGATCGATGCAGAGCGCCTTACGATGTGCCCGGCACTTCTATAAACACAATCCTAATGTAGTTCGATATCTCCTGAAAGAGCGGAAACCGGAGATCCCTTTCTCGGTACTGGGCTATAACCCGCCGTGCGATTACTGTTGGCTTTTAGTGGAGTGAAAGGCAAGTAACAAAGTTTTGCCTTTAGAAAGGACAATGACCAATGACCTTAGAAGTGATGCCAGGAGAACAGAAAAGCTGGGCAGAAACTCCGCCGATGAATCCACCTCTTCGTCATGCAATAGGTGAGATCGTCGAGAATCAGACATGGCTTGATAAGCTGGCTGCTCCATTCCAGAGCTGGCTTTTGAATCTTTATGGTCAGCCAGGGCAACCCAATCGCAAAATCAAGGATATGCTCAATGGTACATGGCTTGGGCATTCGTTGCACCCTGTGCTGACCGATGTGCCACTTGGTGCCTGGAGCAGTACGATGCTGCTTGACCTTGCCTGGCTCAATAATGAGGATGTGGGTATTGGACGCGGCTCGGATCTGGCATTGGCGTTGGGCATATTCGGTGCAACTGGCGCAGCGGTTACGGGTGTAACTGATTGGAGCGACCTGGATGGGACAGATCGGCGTGTCGGGTTTTTGCATGGATTGCTCAATGGAACTATACTGCTGATGAATGTAGGCTCGCTGGTGTTACGACTGACTGGCAAGCGTCGCGCAGGTGTAGCTCTTTCGACGACGGGTTACCTGGCGTCACTTTTCTCTGCATATTTGGGTGGTGAACTGGCCTATGCTAAGGGCATTAGTGTGAATCATGTCGCCTGGGAGGGTGGCTCAGACGATTTCGTGGCAGTAATGAACGTGGAAGACCTAGCTGAAGGTCAACTCACCCGTGTCGATGTGGCAGGCATGCCAGCGGTGATGCTGAAACAAGGTAATTCTATTTATGCCATTGGGGCTACCTGTACGCACCTGGCTGGTCCCTTGGATGAAGGGACGTGTCAAGATGGAGTTGTAACCTGTCCCTGGCACGGCTCAAGATTTCGCCTTAGCGATGGTAGCGTGGTGAATGGCCCAGCGGTCTATGCAGAGCCAACATTTGCGGTACGCGTACGCGATGGGAAAATCGAGCTGCGGCGATTGGATCATGCGTAATCAGGTTGCGGTCTCGATCATCATCCCTGCTTTCAACGAAGCAGGGGAACTCGTCAATACACTGGAACACCTACGTACTGCGCAGTACCACTTCCACGAGCAGTATGGCCTCGACTTTGAGGGGGATGGTATGCAACAACCAACGCTGGACTTGCTGCCTCTGGCCGCACCACTGTTTAAGCAGTTTACGCAGCAGGTATATCCAGGTGATGTTTTCACGGTTATATTTCGTGTGCAGCGCTTCTAATGATGACGTTGTATGGCTGCTCTACGTATGTTCCCCGTCTGCGGGTGTCTGCAGGGGGCTGTAAGGCATCGGCATGGACATACCTGGCATGTCCATGGCTGCCAGAGCAGCCGCGGGCATCACGACAAAGGGGCGCATCATGTCGTGGTCCTCATGTTCCAGCAGGTGACAGTGGTACATGAAGCGCCCCGTGAAGCCATCGAAGGTAGCGGCAATCGAGACAAGCTCACCTGGGTTGACCCGCACAGTGTCTTTCCAGCCCATCTCGTTCGCATCGAGCGTCCCATGCTCTTGAAAGAAGACAGGTGCGGTCGTTCCTCCCGTTTCTGGACTGAAGCCGTCCTTATTGTAGAAGTCTCTGCTGAGCGCCTGGAACTGGACGAGGTGCACATGGAAGGGATGGGTGTCTTCCGTCAGGTTGATGATACTCCATACCTCGGTCGACCCATAGGCGACGAACCAGTTGACGGTCTCCTCAAACTGCTTGGCGACGGTGCGATACTGCACGGTTTTCCCTTGCTCGTCTGTCATCGCAATGAGCGCTTCTCCCGAGGTGGCTTCGCCTTCCAGCACACGAGCGAGCTCACGTAGGGTGAGCATGCCGGCGGGATACTCTACTAAGGCGACCAGTCGGTGCTGGTGAGCAGGGGGCAACCGGTCATGTTCAAGTCGGCGGTACGATGATGAGAGTGTCGCGGGCAGGACGAAGGGGTCATCCATCGGCTGCGATGAGACGCGGAACTCCATCACTTCAGGGTGAGGGAGCCGATTATCAGGATCGGGTATCCCCGGTGGTTGAGTTGCCGGACTGTTATCAAACGGCGCGCCAGCGGTGTTGACCAGTCTAAGCCGCTGTCCTCGCAAAGCGCGAAAGTCCACGATCAGATCGGCGCGCTCGGCTGGCGCCAGGATCAGTCCATCTTGTGGCACAGCCACCGGCCGACCGAGTAACCCCCCATCTGTCCCGATCTGGCTGATCTTGTCGAGCGTGACCCTTCTCTGTTCATCGAGCAGGACGAGTCGATAGAAGCGTGAGTTCGACCCGTTGAGCAGGCGCAGTCGGTACTGCCGCGCTTCGACTGGAAGGTACGGCCAGATGGTGCCATTGACGAGTGTGAACGGGCCAAAGAACTCCATCGTGCCATCTTCGACCTTGTGCAGAAGACGACCGGTCAGGGCACCGTCAGGTGTCGTATCCAGATTGCGATCCTGGAGCAGTAAGGGGATCTCGTAGGGGTCACCGGGCAAGTGCAACGACGCTTCCTCGGCATCGCGGATGATGTAGAGTCCGGCAAGGCCAGTATACACGTTGAACCTGGTGATGCCCATGGCATGATCGTGATACCAGAGTAACGTAGCCTGCTGGTCGTTGTCATAGTTGCTCGTCGCGAATTGACCAGAAAGGCAGCCGTTCTCGGTCCAACCATCGCTATTGGCTATCGTCCGACCTCCATGCAGATGAACCACCGTCCAGGGCGGAAGCGTCGCTACGGTCGAATTGGCCGGTCTCCCACTGCGTCCGGGCTCATTTTGTGAACCGTCCGGGGCGGTGACAGCGGTGATCGGATAGGGCTGGTCCTCAGGGAGAGCGTTGATCCATTCGATCTGAACGCGTTGCCCGCGCGAGACCTCGATGGTGGGTCCTGGAAGGGAGCTCTCATACGTCCACACCTGGCTTGGTGGAAGCTCCGAGTGCAATTGAACCTGTGCTGGACGCATATGTATTCGCAGAATGTACTGCTGGTCTGCCGTCATCCGTGGACGCAGGGTAGGGGGCACCCGCAGGCAATCCTTGAACTTGGTCAACGACGTTGGTCCGGTTGATTTCTCAGTCATAGTATGCTCCTTTCACTCGTCCAATTTCAAGAGGTGGACAAGAGTAGTATACAGGAAAATGCTCCCTTTTGCATGAACTAAATGAGTCATCTGTGCGGCCATGTGCTGCTGTTTGGGTAGGGAGGGATCACAGCGCTCCAGCACATGGCCGCTATAGACGTAAATATAGGCAAGTGCTACACTGGATGCCGGAGTGAAAATACACACTATAGTTAAATATAGAATGAGAGGCAGACCTTGATCGATCTGGAAGCGCCTATCAAAGAAGTGACCGTTTATGCTGACCGTGCGCTCGTAACGCGATGTGGTAGTATCGAGCTTGAAGCGGGAGGATATGAACTCCGTGTCAATAACCTTCCGCAGTTCTTGCGTGACTCGCTGCGTGCAGCTGGACGAGGTGCGCAGGGTATTCGCATCCTGAATGTCGACATTGCTACCGCTTTCCACAGTCGTCCACCGGAGGCAGAGTTGATGGCTCTACAGGACGTACTGGAACGGCTGGTACAGAATATGCAATTACTCGAGGGGCGTCGAAGCGCGCTCAATGATCGCCGCCAGTGGCTGCGTGCGCTGGGCGAGCAATCACGAGATTTTGCCAAAGGCCTGGCCCAGGGTCAGATGAAGCCGCAGGATTGCGCAGATTTTTTTAGTTTTGCAGCTAATCAAGCATTGCAGGATGCTGAGACGGCTCAAAGCCTCGAAGTGGAGTTGAAACACGTTCAGCAGGAGATCGAGGCGAAAAATCGCGAACTTGCACAGAAACAGGGCAACATACTGGCTGACCGCCTGGCCGCAGTCGTCACTGTGACATTGGCAGAGACGAGCATGTTTGAATTGGAACTGTCCTACCTGGTGATGGGAGCCTCCTGGCACCCACAGTATGATGTGCGTGTGCAAATGGCAGGTGAGCAGGGTGAAGGAGAAGTTGAGCTAACCTATGTAGGCGTTGTACAGCAGTCAACCGGTGAGCGTTGGGAGGATGTGGGCCTCTCACTCTCTACTGCCCGTCCCAGCCTGGCGGCGGTGTTACCCGAACTTGACCCCTGGTACATTAATGTCTATACCCCGCCTGTACCAAGGCCTCTGCATGCTGCTAAGTCCAGAATCGCGTCAACGCCTGGCATCCTGGGTGATCAACATACCAATCTGCCGATGCAGTCGTTTGCAATGCCAGCTATGGCAGTTGCCGATGGCGGCACTTTCGATGAAGAACAGGAGGAGCAGATCCAGGAGAGAACGCCGAGATCAGCTGATGTTGCAACAGCCACGGTTGAGCAAGCGGGAACTGCACTGATTTTCCGTGTGGGTCGTTCAGTGGATATTCCTTCCGATAACTCGCCACATAAAACGACTATTGCGCGGGATAATCTCCCATGTACCTTCGATTATGTGAGCGCTCCCTTGATTGATGAACAGGTACATCTGAGAGCAACGATTGTGAATACTACCGAGCGTGTGTTGCTGAGTGGTGACGCCAGTATCTTCCTGAGTAGCGAATACGTGGGGACGACGAACGTGAAGACGACCGCGCCGACGGAAAAGTTCAAGATTTTCCTGGGTATTGACGATGGAATAAAAGTCAAACGCGAGTTGATCGAGCGTAACGTAGAGAAAGGTAATGCCTTGCAGGGCAATATTCGGCGTATTACCTATGCGTATCGTATCACCGTGCATAACTACGCAAATGCGCCGAGGCGTGTAGTGATTCGCGATCAGCTACCTGTTTCCAAGCATGAGCGGGTAAAGGTGAAAGTGCAAAGCATTTCGCCGACGCCCACAGAGCGTACCAGGCTGGAGTTGATTACCTGGCAATTTACGCTAGCTGGGGATGGTGAGCAAAAAATCGATTACCGTTTTGTGGTTGAGCATCCCCAGGATGTGAAAGTGACCGGGTTACCATAAATGTTAGAACATCCGGCTCAGGCAATGCTTTTTCTTCTCATCAAGAAAAGCGAAGTGCCATGCGTTACCAGAGCAGCGAGTGTTGCCAGGCAAAATGCAGCTGCAATACCCCACCTTTCGATCAGCAGGCTGATGACGAGAAAAAAGACCGCGAATGTGAACGAGCCAGTTACCACGCCACGAAGTAATCGACGAGCGACGAGAGCACCCTGATAGTGGTGTGTAAAGACGGCTAAGATGGTAGCAAATAGTGGGAAAGGGGAAAGCAGGCCACTCAATTGAGGTCCCAAGAGGGAAGCCGCGCCGGTCAGGACCACCACAAAAGCGGCTGCCACTAGCATGCGCAGCAGCGTCTCCCATGGAGGGGAATGCGTTGAGGCACCAGGGCTTTCACCTCCAGGCAATATAATGAGAACTATGGTGAGGCAGGAAATCACTCCCACAAATGACAAAAACAAGGGTAATGAAATATGTTCTAAGGTAGCAGTCAGCGCAAAGAACACGATCCAGCCTGCCAGCATGCTGCCTGGCCAGCCCACGCGAAGCGAGAACCAGCAGTAGGTCAGGCAAAAGCCTGCCATCGATACCAGGCCAAGCAGCGTATCTTGCGCGGCACTGGAAGCGAAAGCCGTTCCATGATCGAGAGCCAGGATCAGAGTAACTGGACCTGATGTCAGGGGCAGACCCACAAACCAGCCGCTCACAGCGGGACCCCAACGGCGTCCAACGAGGCTAACCAGTCCAATTAGCGCAGGAGCCAGGAGCAGCTTGAATGCAATGGGCATGACAATTAGGACCTTCCTTAGTTTACCGCGGTAAAAAGAGCTTCAACAATTGCAACAATCTGCCTACTGGTTCAAATCAAGAAGATTAGCCTCAGTCCATCTAATACCCATATGCATTCAGATGAGCAAGATGCGGCCGCATCTTGCTCATCTGAATGCAAGGAAATATAACTCTACACCAAACGATATTTGATATCGTAATTGATAATGAAATCAAGTTCCTCGTCAGTGAAGCCGTAGTACTGCGCCAGCGTATGATCGATTTTGTCGATGATGGGCTTTGACCTGCCAGGGAATATACATTGTATTGTAAGCGTCCCGATATCCTTAAAGCTCATTTTTCTCATCTCGGAATGAGTCTGCAGGTCTTCGGCAAGTTCGGTAGAGAGTTTGTATAAATCCTGCTGGATTGAGCCTGGTATCTTATCCAAGCTAAGGGGCAATCGGCGTACTTCGCGCATGTTCAGGTTGCGGCAATCGCTGCCCGTGGTTATGAACCAGTAGAAGAGATTGGAGTTCAAGGTAACAAAGGCGATGTCCGCGTGCACTGCCGATGAGAAGAGGAGTGTTTTGAGTTCAGATGGCTTGCGCAACTTACCTTGCTCGTCTATGATTTGGGGAATGAATGGCGTAACCTGGACAAACCAGCTAAGCTTGCGTGTGTAGTATAGCTTGTGGCTGCTAGATTTGCAAAGGTAATCGCTCAGGCAATGTAACTGGTTATGCAATTTAGCGTGTAGGGTTTGTTCAACCAGTGAGCCGTAACGAGGAATGATCCCTGGTTGCACTTGTTGAGTAACTTCGGTAAATTCTAGTCGTTGAAAGAGAGAGTTCCGGAGTTCTTGCCCAAGTTTTAGGTAGGGCGTGGAAAAGACGCTTTTGTGACCCAAGCATTTCTGGTACGTGATGATGCATAAACGAGGGTGCGGTATGTCGAAAAGTTTGCCACGCTGGTCACTAAAGGATGAGATGTGAAGCGCGGATTGTTCCAACAATAGTCCCTGGAGGGGAAGGTAGCCGTCAGTGCAGGTAGCGGAAGCTGGCACAATCATACCAAATCGTCCACCTGGCACAAGCAGGCTTGCGCAACGTTCCATAGTAACGGCGTAGAGGTTGCCTGTAGATAAGGTGGTATAGTTTGTAAGGTTGTAGAGTCGACTTACTTTCGCATACGCTACATATGGCGGGTTGCCCATTATTACTGCGAACCCACCTTTTTGCATGACACGTGGGAATTCGACGTACCAGTGGAACGGCCGGTTCTCCTGGAGGGGTTTTGACTCCAAGGCTTCTCCACCAGGAGTGTTCACAGATGCTGACCTCCTTTCAACGGTCTCTCCCTTATTGAAAGCTAATTTCTGCTCGCAAGCAGCATTTTTGTCTACATGGCTGACAGAACCAATAAGCGCATTACCTGTGCGGAAGTTTCCATCAAGACCTGGAAGTGGCTCGATTTCCCCTGGTTGCTCAATCTGAGCTAGAAGTTTGAGGAAGAGACGCAGCTTGCAAATCTCCGTGGCCTCTTGCATAATGTCGACGCCATAAAGGTTGGAAGTAATGATGAATTTGAGAATGGAGTAGCGAAGATTGGGATGGTTGAAGCGATCGTTGGGATTATCCATCATGGTCTGTATGCGTTCGAGGCATGCTCTGTAAAGCGGTTCGAGGATGTCGAGCGCAGCAAGCAGGAATGCCCCGGTGCCGCAAGTTGGATCGAGTACTGTGAGATCCATCATGCTTTCATGGAGGGCTTGAAGCAGACTAAGATCTTTGCAATTCTCAATAACGTCTTGAGCGAACTGTTGAATATCGAGATTATAGGTTATTAGTTCATTAATGCATTGTATCGCGCCTGTTTCCAGTTTAGCACGTATCTCCTTATAATGCTGACGGCGTGCTACAACCTCTCGCCAGGTTTCGGTTGGCAAGGCAAATGCATCTGGAGCAGGTGCGTTCCACTGCCTGCGCATGGAGATATCGTTCAGCCCTGATGTTATTTCAGTTGGTAAAGAAAGCTCAACTCCCTTCTTAACGGCAGGATAGATATAGCGGTCGGGGTTTTCTCGCAATAGTTGCCAGATTGGACCACTTGGTAGAAATGCAGTAGAACATTTTTGTTTGGCTGTATAGAAGAGATAAGGAATGAGCGTAATTTTAGCGATATATTCGGTGACGGCCCCTTGCGTAAAGTATGCTCCCAATTGTTTCTGGTTAATATGCTTCTCGAAAATATAGCCTAGTATGCCGGGATTGATCTCGTTATCGTTGCCCTGTGGACGGTCATCTAGTTGCCAACAAAAACTGTTGAAGAAGGCAAAAACACGCTCAAAAGCCACGTCGGATACCTGGATAGTGGAAGAATTATTGCGCTCTATCTGATGCTCTTTGAAGAGGCCGATATTGAGAACCGGTACGCGACCGAGAAAGGCGTTTTGTTCGGGTAAATGTGCCTGGTTGCTCAGCCCTTCATGGAAAAGTTTCAGGAGGAAGTCGCGATAGAAGTTTAGGCGCATGTTCTTCTGATCTTGTATCATTTTCAAGTGGTTCGTCAGGTAGTTTGTATCATTATCAAGCAAACCCTTGTACTGAATGAAGTAGAGGAATGCTATGCGGGTGAGCATGAGCGAGGTGTATGTGCTTTGATCAGTATGGGAAGAGATGCCTTTGATGTGGGAAAGAAAGATGCTATGTTCGGTTTGGTAGCGATCATAGAAACGCTTGAAGGTGTGTTCTAAGTGGCGGGTTGAGTGTTTGGAGTTTGTGCGCTTGTCCATACTCACAATCCAGACTTACAAATCATGCCGTTTCACCAAAAACAAAAATCAGGATACTGTTTGTAATTGTGATCCTGGAAGGTTTACCGAAAGGTATGATGAAACCAAAGGTATGTACTGGGTTCCGCTGATGAAACATTACTAGAAATTGCGTTCAATGTCAAGCAGTGAGATGAAATCGTCATTCCGAAACGTTGGACTAAGCGTGCACTTAACTGGCAATGAGAAAATGAGTAATCCAAAAACTCATTTTTTGCGTATGCTTGGATACTGAGTGAGAGTAATGCAATAAGCAGGAGGCAATTGCTTTGTCTAGCAACGATTATCATTTCATAACAACATGGCGAGTGATAAGTACTATTGAGGAGGTTTCTCAGATTATTGGGGATGCTTCTGGCCTGTCGCGTTGGTGGCCGTCAGTCTACCTGGATGTTAAAGTTTTACAAGAGGGCGATGAACGCGGATTAGGCAGGGTTGTAAGTCTTTATACCAAAGGTTGGTTGCCCTACACGTTGCGCTGGAATTTTCGCGTAACCGAGGTACAGCCAAATGGATTTACACTGGTAGCCTGGGGCGATTTTGATGGACACGGTATCTGGACTTATGAGCAAGAAGGGCCGTGGGTGATTATTACCTATGATTGGAAGATCAAGGCCGAGAAACCCTTACTGCGCTACTTTTCTTTCGTGATGAAACCCATCTTTTCAGCCAATCACCGGTGGGCAATGGCAAGAGGTGAGGAGAGCCTGAAACTTGAACTTGCTCGTCGACAAGCTGCAAACCAGGAAGAGCTTGCGCTTATTCCTGCGGCTCCCCAGCCGACTTCAAGCTCACCTGTTCAGCTGCTCCTGGTGACGATCATTATTTTTGCCTTGCTGGGGAGCCTGTTCTACTCAGTAGCCAGATTGCTATCCAGGGATTAGCTGTACTTTTTCTTAAATAACTTTCCGCTTAAAAGAGGATGAAAATAAAACAAGAGCTAGTTGCTAAGGCTAGCTCTTTTGCTGTTGTATCCTGCTAAGCTCATAGCTACGTGTAGTAGATAAGATTATCAATGTGCTTAGCCGTGTGTGAGAGCAAGAAGTCATGATAGTTGATAGATTTGCTTAACACTACTTTGTCTTAAATATCTCGTTACTTGTTAGTATGCGAGAGCGGAGTTAGCAAAATTCAAATGGATTTTGTTGAAGGAGGTTACATCGATGGTTATTACCTTTACAAACCTGATCCTCTGGCTGATCATTGCGGCACTTGTAGGTATTGTCGGTGAACTTATAGCTCGTCGGCGTACGCCCTTTGGTATTGTGGGAGCTATCATTTTAGGGTTCATCGCCATCTTCCTGGTTGTCGGTGTCTTGCACTGGCACATTATAGGAGAGCCATACCTGAATGGTGTACCATTGATCACTTCTATTATTGCTGCGGCGGTAATAGTTGCTTTATGGAGTGCGTTTGCTTATCGCCATGCGTATGGATACTATTCTCACTACTATCGACGTGGCGGATATGCCCGCAGACCTCGCCGTCGTTACCGCTGGTTTTGATGTGGAAACGAGTGGGCGGTAAAGATTGCTAACCCGCCAATTCGGATGCGCTTTAATAGCATCGATAGCTAGACGGTATTCAATCAAATGAAGCTTCCGCAGCTAAAACCTGTGGAAGCTTCATATATTTTCCTTATTAATGCGATTCGAGGTGTTTGGAGAGCAGGAAAGCGCTGAAGTTGGCTACGCTCTCGACATCTCCCTCATTGAGCATATTGACGATTTTTTTAACGACGAGCCGGCGAGGTTGACCGGGGGTCGAGGGTAAGGTGAAGCCGATGGTATTTACCGCCTCTGGTTGTCGTTGATAGCGAATTTCCTCCGCCATCAGTTCCAGCAGGTCGGCCATATCGAGATCGAGCGCTTGCGCTATGCTTTCCAGTACTTTTGAGGATGGATATTTCTGTCCTCTCTCGATTTCGCCAACATAAATTTCGGACAGCCCAGCCTTATCTCCCAGTTCTTTAATAGTGAGTTGCCGGTCTTGCCGTTCGCGCCGGATGACTCGCCCCATGATTTCCTGCAGATCTGCCATCATTGTGTTCCTTCCTGTTTACCTATGCTCTTGGCATACTTCAAAAAGAACCTATGCTATTAGCATACTAATGCTCTATCAATATACGCTATTAGCATGATATAGTCAAGACAAGGTAGGAATAGGGACTATACATACAAAGGAGGAATTTGGTATGCCTTATACTATGTCTTTTCGGACTGTAAAACAGTTGACAGAACAAAAGGATGTCTTAAATAGCATTCATGTGCCAATGGTGTACGAACGGGTGCCTGCTGAACCGGCACAGTGGGAGTATCGCGTCCTGATAGTGGATATACGGGAGGAGGATTTACCGGAAGTTGTCCAGTTGAACGAATTGGGTAAACAGGGCTGGTTACTGGTCAGTGTGCTGGATCAAGGGAATTCGAAGGTTCACTATTACTTTGTTCGGCAGAAAAGTGAGTGACACAAAGGAGATTGATGATGTCATCGAGTTTACTTGTACCAACAGTCATTGAGACGACCGGGCGCGGCGAACGTGCCTATGACATTTATTCACGTCTCTTACGAGAACGTATTATCATGATTAACGGTCCAATCGAAGAGGCAATGAGCAACCTGGTTGTTGCGCAGTTGCTGTTTCTGGCGGCCGAGAGCACCGAGCGGGAGGTTAACCTATACATTAGCTCGCCAGGAGGTTCAGTGAACGCGGGATTGGCAATTTATGATACAATGCGACATCTACCTTGCCCAATCGTGACGACGTGTGTTGGCTATGCTGCCAGTTTTGGTACTATTCTGCTTATGGCTGGTGATCATGGAATGCGCCGCGCTTTGCCCCATGCCCGCATTCATATGCACCAACCGCTCATTCAAGGTGGAATCGGCGGGCAGGCAACGGATATTGATATTCACGCACGCGAAATTCTGCATACACGGGATATGCTCAATGAGATCATCCAATATCACACTGGGCAATCCCTTGAACGCATTAAGCGCGATACGGAACGGGATTTCTTCATGAGCGCTACGGAGGCCATAGAGTACGGGATCATCGACGAGGTGCTGAAATTGGCGGAGAAGTAAGAATATATTAAAGCGGATCAATCTTGATACTGTCCAATTCGAACCATTGAGGTCCACTCGATACAGTTCCAAATCGTAGTACGCCGCGAGGTATGGCGATGGCGAATTGGTTATCGAGCCATGCCACAAAACCGAGGGGCCGGGTTGGTGGTTGGGGTGCGCGTAGTACCAGTTTATCGTCAACCCAGAAAATAGCTTTGCTACGTTGCCATTCCAGTGTATAGGTATGCCAATCAGTCATTTCCACTGCTAAAAAAGCTTCGCGAGCTCCGGTCAAGCGTTGCATCCAGCGGGCCGCGGGACGTGATTCGCCTGTCAATAGGCCATAGGCGGTTGTTGCTGCCAGCGGGATGGAGGCGACCAACGCGCCGGAGCGCATACTGTGTATCACTTGCGCTTTCCAACCCCAGCCAGGCATACCAGATACGAGTGCCATATTAGATGGAGGTGAGGCGTAGAAAAACCAGATTGCTTCTGGTAACATCAGGATATCTCCTCGTATCGAGAATGGATAATTCCAGAAGCCAAAACCAGCGGTGCCGCGCAAAATGCTTGCACTCTCAAGAGTGCTGTTGGAAGTTGCGGCAGGCAAGGATGAACGGGCAACTACCTGCATGCGCAATGGAGGTCGCCAGGGAAAGTCCGCTCTGGGCAAACCATCGTAGTCATCGATTTGCGCATTCGTATACTGGCCCTGGATGGCTGATGAGAAATCCATACGGAGCGTAGAGTGAGTGAGTTCTATGGTGCCGCCCCCGATACAAGTTTGTGTCCAGCGCTGGTTAAGTGGTTCAATGAAGTCGTCAAACATAATTGAAGCAAGCGTTACTAGTTAGTATTATCAACATACTAGCGTTTCCCCCTGGCTTCACGGTAGAGGGTTGCAGTAAGCACGATGAGCACAGCTACGACTAGAATGGCTCCTGTAGCAACACGAAGTGGAGCTAATACGCTGACATTGTTTATTAGTGCAAGTACAAGCATGGCGATAATAACGCCGACCAGGATGATCATGTCGCCCACAATGAAATTGTAGATGGCTTTGATTACCTTCATGGACGTACCTCCTCTTGCTCTGGAGTAGTGACAGGAGTGGCGTCTGCCCTTGTCGTTGTTAGCTGGCGTTGCTTATACCATTTAAGCCAGGTAACAAGAGCGTATGAGGCGAGCAGGTAGAGGGCAATCAGAATCGGGATAAAGGCGTCAGACAGCGGCCATTCAAAACCGAATCCTTCTGCGGCCCAAAATGTGCCGAAGGTGGTAAGCATAATGCCGACGATAAACTTGAGCGTATTCTCTGGTACTTTCGTAAGCGGCGCCTGAATGATCGCGCCAGCAGCGATTACGAGCAGACCGGCAACTGCTGCACCGATGGTGGCTGAGGCGATACCATTGACTGCTGTGGTTCTCGATACGCTGCTGCCAAAGGTAATCACGATAAAGGCGACCTCAAGCCCTTCGAGCAGCACAGACTTATAGGATAGTGCCACGCCGAATGGTTGGAAACGTGGCGCGATCGTTTCGCCTCGTGCTCGTATTTGCGCCATTGTTTCTTCGAAAATTGCTTCTTCGTCATGGAGAGCTTTAAGGCCACTGTAGCGAAGAATGGCCTTTTTAAGCCATTTCAGGCCAAAGAGTATCAGGATGATGCCGACCACGAGACGAAAATCATTGATGGGTACCCATTTGACGAGCGCAACGCCGAGAGTGGCGACGATGACTGCGAGAGTGGCTGCGGCGGCAAAAGCGCCAAGCAGCGAACTGCGCCAGTTGATAGTTACTCCAACGACCAATACAATTGTGAACGCCTCGACGAATTCAACTGCTGAAGCCAGAAATGCAGCTGTTGCGATGGCCCATTGCATGCAATTTATCTCCTTTTAGATTTTGTGCGCGATCAGCTGTAACCAGTTGCGTGGAACCTCGCTCAAACCAAGTTCCTCCCCCACCTCGTAAACAGAGATTCCTAACGCCTGTGCTCCAAGTGCCAGAGGTATCCCAGGCAGCGCACCCTCGATAAAGAGCCAGTATTGTCCTATATCTCTGTAAGAATCCAGTGTCATAAGAGCTTGTTCTTCGACTGCGTCTACACGGCTGAATCCTCCTTCTTTGAGAAGGCAAATATATCCCTCGCGGTCAAGTTGTTGCATGGCAATTGCTTTTGTTTCGCGTGATAAGTGTACTTCCGGGTGTTCTTTGCGTAACCAGCCAACGGCGCGCCGGGTCCACAGACGGTAGAAACGTTCAGTTCCCTCAACATAGGTACCATTGTAAAAGGCACTGTTACACGCGAATATGCCGTCAGGGGCAAGGATGCTAGCAATGAGTCGAAATGCGGAAAGTTTGTCGGGGAGGAGGTGAATCGCGTTGCAGAAGAAAGCGGCATCTGCATTATGAATGAGATTGGGGAGATCTGGTGCTTCTCCCTGGATAAAATCGACCTTCACCCCTAAGCCTTTTGCCAGTATCTCTTCCATGCCGTTTTGCGCACGACGCAGGGCCTCTGCCGAAGGATCAACGCCAATAATGTATGCCTGGCGTCCCTGATTGGCGACCTCTTCAGCTATAAGCCGCGTGATTGCTCCAGTTCCACAGGCCATATCAACGATAGTCAACACAGCATTGGGAGGACGCTTAGCGAGAGAGGCGAGCGCATGCCGGACAAGTGAGCGGTTAACTTCTGTGTAGAATGAGTGTGCCGCGAAAGCCTCAAAGCTGAATTGGTTCGTTTCTTCTGTTTCTATCAAACCCATTAGTGCAGCCTCCTTTAAGATCACCGGTGTTAACGATTTAGAGAAGAACTGCACCTATTTTGTTTCATTTCATTCATTCGTTAGATGCGCATGGCCATACCACCGTCAACGCGGAGAATCTGGCCTGTAATATAGCCTGCTTCTGGTGAGCAGAGAAAATTGATGGCCGCGGCAATCTCTTCTGGGGTTCCAAAACGGCCTAGAGGTGTGTTGTCGAGCAAGTACTTACGCTGTTGCTCTGTAAGAGTAGAAGTGAGTTCTGTAGGGATAAAACCGGGTGCGATAGCGTTGGCAGTGATATTGCGACTTGCCATCTCCCTTGCGGTACTCAAAGTTAGAGCGATAATGGCTGCCTTGGAAGCCCCATAGTTTGCCTGTCCTGCGCTTCCCAGTAATCCAGCAGGTGAGGAGATATTGACTATGCGACCCCAGCGTGCCTTCATCATGCCACGCAGCGCGGCCTTCGTGCAAAGAAACGTTGAGCGCAAATTGATATCAACGACGTGCTCAAAGTCAGCGAGGGACATCTGTAAAATCAGCCTATCCCGTGTGGTGCCCGCATTGTTAACCAAGATCGTTACAGGGCCGAGGTCCTCATTTGCCTCAGCAAAGAGGCGTGTGACGTCTTCTTCCTGGCTGACGTCTGCCTGGACTGCTATGCAACGTCTCCCCATTTCTTCGATGTTGGACTTTACCTCGGCTGCGGCATTTGCATTGCTGCGATAGTTTATGATAATATCGGCTCCAGATTGCGCAAGGCGTTTGGCTGTTGCACGGCCAATACCCTTACTGCTGCCTGTTACTAATGCGATTTTACCTGCAAGTGGCAATTGCTGTTCTGTCATGCTCTTCCTCTCTACTGTTACTTTCCACCCGGCCACCTCACTTATACTTGTCCTTTGCCATTATATTTTGAACTGGGAATGGCTGTATCAAATTCTTCAGTATGGCTATTTTCTGGTGTATTTAATAGAAGATGGGTTGCCATTTGGTCGTGCTGGCCATCATATGATGCTTGTGGCAACAAAATGGGAGATTCCAATGATCGCTGGATAAGTAGTGACAGATCAGCCGGCATTGCTGAATCTAGTGCCTCTGTTGATGGCCCGGAAGGAGCCATAGAGTTTGCATTTGATGTGGGTGAATGATCTACAGATTCAAGTGTGATCGTGATCTTTGGTTGTGTAGGATGAATGCCAGGTATGTATGGCAGCGTTAGATCGAACGCTTCGTCAATTAGTGTTAGATCGTTATAGATTGCTGAATTAAGCTGTGGTAGGGTCAAATTATGTACGCCCAGCAGATTAGCCCCGATGAGAACGGTATCATGCAGGTCTGCAACGAGCATATTAGCGCCTGCCAATATTGCCCCTCGCAAATCAGTTCGCGTAAGATTAGCACCTGCAAGGTTCGCGTCTGTAAGATTGGCTCCTGTGAGACAAGCACCGGTCAGATCAGCCATGTATAAATTAGTACCTGCGAGTTGTGTTTCGCGTAAATCGGCGTATCCGAGGTAGCGATAGGATAGGTCTTGTCCACTCAGGTCGGTTTTGTAGAATGATGGAGGTTGTGTATATGGTCCATATGGGTTTACTTGCTCCTCTTGCCTGCTTCCATTAGGAGGGACCGGAATATCTTCAACGCGAGGGATATGTGCAAGTTTCTGCTCTAGCGTCAACTTTGCTAATCGCTCCTGGTCGTGAGCTTCCCACTTTTGCCATGCTACTTGGATCTGTTGTACCTGTTGGGTGAGCTTTTGCTCAAATTCAAGCGCGTTTTTTCTTTGTTTTACTTCCCAAAGATTCTGGTGGGCTTCCTGTGAATGTTGCCATGCTGCATGTTCGATGCCTGTTCTTCTTAAGACGCTGGATTGAATCTTTAAAGCAATGAGGGTTCCAATAAAGGCCGCCAGCAGGCTGATTATCCCTGCAATTATCAACAGATCTAGCATGATTTGTTACCTCCCGTTAGCGGCCTTACTATTAAGACCCTCGTGAGTAGGTATCCTTTCAGTTAGAAGCTATTTTAAAAACTGAAAGGTGTATCTAGTTGATACATACAATTCACATGTTAGGTAATTTTATCATAAAAACTACTTCGTATGACGGGAAGTGCTTGTGCCAGAAACAGTTAAGATATATTTTGGATGTAGACGGTACTGTTGGAAGGGCATATAATAGAGTCATTCTTGTAACAAATGCAGCCGAGAATATCGAGCTGTGCTTTAATTTCATTCATTGTGTTTATAAGGTCTCGATCTAGAGGTGATCAAATAAATGTCACAATATACTCATCCATCTCCAACGTCGTTTTTGCTCGATGAAGAGAAACGGCAACTTATCTTAAACTGGACTGACGAACACGAAAGCGTTCATGGCTGGGAAGCGCTGCGTTGGGCTTGCCCTTGCGCCTGGTGCGCAGGCGAAGGAGGTCAGCCTGGTATGTTGCAGAACAAAAAGAGACTGAGCGTTGAGGAGACAACGTTGGTTGATATACAACCGGTTGGTCGCTATGGCTTGACCCCTATCTGGGAAGATGGACACAAAACGGGAATCTATACCTATGAAAAGTTGCGTGCCAGTTGCGAATGTGCTGAGTGTCGCGAGAGAAGGCGAATAAGGCAGTAAAGCTTCACACGTTTTTGACCTACTCGTACGTCGATGTTAATCGCTGTTACATAATCCGTTATAAGTGATGGAAGGTGTTGATAACTCAGTACGCTCCCTGGCGTTAGGGACGCGACTCATTAGGATCCGGGATGGTAAACTGCACTCCATGACTGCGGAATGAATTTCGCCCTTATATGCGCGCCCTGCCCGCTATGCGTGGGAGAATCACAATCATAACGGAGAAAATGTATGTCAACAAATGGATTCGACGCTCAAATTCGAACAAGGCGTCGCCACCTTAATCCTACAGGTTTGGCGCTGCGCCTGCTTATCGCTTTTATTATTAGTTGGGTAATCGTGCTGGCGTTTTTTGTCTCTGGCGCAATTTCCCACTAAGTTTTTTCTTGTTCTTCCGTAAAGCGCACTCCGTATTGTCCGCTCAGATAGTCATACATATAGTTGGCAAAATGAATTGGGTCTGGAAAGCCACGGTTCTCAGGCTTAATTTCTGAGAGCTGGATCATCAGGCGTGTGTCGCCATTGCGGTAATGACAGTACAATGACCACCGTTCGTTGCGCTCCAACAGAGTGAAATCAGATGCAATGGAGCCAGGTCCATTACCTACGCGTTCACGGCGCAGCTTCGCATGATGGGCAAGGTGATGATAGGCGGCATCGAGGTCATCGACGACAAAGCCTATATGGTGCCAGCGGCTTGGAATTCCATCTGAGAGCGGCGCTTTTTCTGCATCGAAGAGGAATAAGGCGGTGTTGCCAGTAGTGAGCACAGTCAGATGCCGATCATGGCGTACAACTGTCATCCCCAAAACCTCACTGAAAAATGTTTTGGCGTCTTCGCGGTCCGATACCGTAATAGCTAAATGGTCGAAACCAAAGTTTGTCCACGTTTTCTGCCCGTTTGTGGCAGTCACTTCAGGTAATGGCCTGGCCTCAACGTGAAATGTGTGTGTGTGGAAGTGTGTGGCACTCTCACCGATGAACATGTCGGGGAAAACCTCGTCGCCCTGCGGTGTGCTGATGCGAATGCGGTGTCCAACCAAAAGGCCAGGTGGCAGTGCATGTTCGAGCACCTCGTGAAATATTTCCTGCGGGTTTACTTCTGCATTGTAGGGTTGACCGTTCACCACAAGGGTTAGCTGCATTGGATGTTGAGAACCTGTTGTTTTCGAAGTCTGTTGAATCTGATTTGACATGGCTTGATGTATCCTTTCAATCTGCTCTAAGTATCCCTTACTATATATTATGAGATAGCTAATCCATTAGATGGATATTGAGCGTTATGATAGTGAAGAATTTTGGAGAAAGTATAAGTTGTTGGGTAGGTGAATGAAGAAGACATTTGGGGGCAGAAATGATTACGACTATTCTGGGTCTGGGCGGAAGCTTACGCAGCGGTTCTGTAGCCACTATCGCTCTGCGTGTTGCACTGGCGGGAGCGGAGGAGACAGGCGCCTCTATTCGATTGTTTGATCTTGCATCATTGTCCTTGCCTATGTTTGATGGTACCTATTCGTTGGATGGATATACATCAGAGGGGCGAAAAACCATTGAAACACTGCTAAGTGGCACGCGGGAGGCACATGGCCTGATCCTGGCGTCTCCGACGTATCATAACACGATCAGCGGTGCACTGAAAAATGCACTTGATTACATGGAGTTGTTAAAAGATGACAATCCTCCACGGCTTGAGGGCAAGGTGGTTGGGTTGCTGTCAGTGCAGGGAGGCGTCTCTGGCACGGGGAACAATACGATCACTACTATGTTGCTCGCGGCTCGTGCTTTGCGTGCGTGGGTGGCACCGACGATGGTATCCATACCTGATAGCCGCTCGATGTTCAATGAAGAGAGCCAGGCATACGACCCAACAGTGATCCGGCGCTTGCACGCGTTGGGGGCTGAAGTTGCTCGAGCCAGCGCGATGTTTGCGAGCTTCTGGACGATTTAAATGCAGTACGGTTCCCGGTTCTTCTGAAGATTTAAGCTGATAGGCCTATAGTTTCCCGTATGAGATGTCTTGTAATAGGTAGCTCGCGAAGATACATGGGTAGGCGGGGGATGATTGTTCGCATGCCCCGTGCTGATAGATCGAAGACGTGTTGGCGACCCTTATTCCATTCAAGGCCGTAGATCTCACGAACGGGTTGAGGTAACAGTGCGCAAGTCAGCTGCAGGTGGAGGTGCATGATCGGTCGTAGAATTGCTGGAGCAGGTGGGAAAAGCACCTGGTGCGCGAGCTGCCGGGCTTGTGGGGTGGCAACAAGGCGGTTACTATGTACCATATCATGTACGTATTGTCGCAAGTCGTCCACGCTTCCGGGCATTTTATCTCGCGGCAAACCAAGCAGTTGTGCTACCTCTTTCGACTCTTGATAATACGTGTCCTGCTCAGCGGGAGCGAGTGGACCGATAAAAAGGGTGTAACAAAGTAATAGGGTATCGACTAATGTGGCATGCACCCAGAGTAAAAGATCCGGGTTACGTGCGTCATAGCAGCTTTCTTTAGCGAAGGCACCTGCGTCCATTGGGAGAGTGCCGTGAACAGCTAAATGTATGCGATTGATGATGCGGGCAGCTTGGCGTGCTTTTTCGAGGGAACCAAATGTAAGCAACTCTCCAAGCACGAATGTACGTTCTGCCCGGCCATAGGGATCGGTCATGAAGCTGCTATGGGCGCTCACTCCCATCGCTACAAGAGGGTGTGCTAATTGCATAAGAACTGCACGTGCGCCCCCCAACATAACGGCAACGTCGCGCCCAATCTTCCAAGCAACGCTACCGGGACCGTAGTAGCCGTATTCAAGCGAATGTCCAGACGATTTCATTGCTGTGACCTCTGTGCTGCCTGTTGTTCGGCTGACCTGGTTATCCTCCCGTAATAACCGCGACTACGCCAGCAAAGTTCGTCAAAACCATGTGATGTCGCTCCTCTCACAAATGCTAGACAGATGGGTGTCAAACTATTTCTGTTGAGGCGGTAACTCTTGCTGTTGTGGAGGCTGTGTTTGCGACTGGTCGTACTGCTGTTTAGGCCCAGCCGGATACTGATACTGCTGGCCACCTTCCTGGTAAGTGCCTGGCGCTTGCGGGGGTGGTTGATATCCTTGCTGGTAGGGTTGCTGATACCCCTGCTGGTACTGCTGTGGTGGTGGCTGGTTCGCCACGAAAGGTGCACCGTATATACCTGACATAATAGGGCCATTTAATGCTCCCAGGATAATAGAAACCCCAACCGGAAGGAGGATCCAGGGCCAGAAGCCAATTACGAAACAAAGGGCAAGCCCCATTAACCAGGTAAAGCCATATAAGCCACTATAGATACCTCTTGGGTTACCTGAGCTGGCAGAGCCAAACAATGAGACGAATGCAAGCCCCGCGAAGAGGATAGGCAAAAACCAGTGTCCGCCAAAGGTGCCTGAGAAGTAAAAGGCAAAAGCCAGGCCAATTATAAAGATGCCAACGGCGAGTCCCCCCAAAGGGTTGCGGTATCGGCGGCGGTCGTATCTATCGTTGTACATGATGTATCCCTCCTTCTGGAGTTGTGTAAGTGAGTACCTTTCATTGCTTATATTATAAGCTATAGCTATTGCTCTATGTTTCTCCCGCAAGACCTATTTTCGCATTATGACTTCGGTTAGGAGGAATCGGTACGAAAGTCATAATTGGTATGGGAATCTATTACAATTGTAAGTCCATCAATGCTCGCCGGATTCCTGCCAGCGCTATATTGATATCGCTGGCGTCTATGCCATAATGGGTAACGGCGCGAATCTTCCCCTGGCCTATATGGCCCATCAGGACGCCGTGTTCATGTGTCTTCGCCAAGAACTGCATGGTCTCAGCTTCTGTGAGCGGTTCCTGCCGGGAGTTTCGCACTGAGAACATGACCATATTCGTTACTACTTGATCAACATTGACGTCTATCTGCGGGTAATCTGCAAGGCCATGCGCTAACTGTTTGCACGTCTGGTGATCTTCGGCCAGCCGGTTTACCATTTGCTCTAACGCGACGATGCCGGCTGCGGCAAGTATGCCAGCCTGGCGCATACCGCCTCCCAGCAGTTTGCGCATACGGTGGGCCCGGTGAATAAAATCCTTGCTGCCTACCAAAATCGAACCAACCGGTGCGCTCAGTCCTTTGGAGAGGCAAAACATGACGGAATCAACTGTACGCACAAGAGTACTGACTGGCACACCAAGTGCGGTCGCTGCATTGAAGATGCGAGCGCCGTCCATGTGTACTGCTAATCCGTGTGCATGCGCCAGGCTGGTCGGTTGCTCGACCTGTTCAATGCTCAAGACAGTGCCACCACAGCGGTTGTGCGTGTTTTCAATGCAAAGAAGGGCCGTTGGTGCCGAGTGCTCATCGCTGCCGTCAGAAATGTTAATTTCTACTTCGTGGAGGTCAAGCATACCATCGGGATGAGTTGACACAACGACCATTGGTGAGCCGCCCAGTGTTGATGCGCCGCCTACCTCGTAGTGATAGATATGCGATTGGTTGCCAACTATGACCGCTTCGGCACGTCCTGCATGAGATAATACGGCCGCGGCATTGCCCATTGTGCCGCTGGCGACAAACAGCGCGGCTTCTTTTTCCAGGCGTTCAGCAGCCATTTCTTGCAGCCGGTTGATGGTAGGGTCCTCGTGGTAGACGTCATCTCCTACCTCGGCGCGGTACATAGCTTCACGCATAGCTGGTGTGGGTAGTGTGACGGTGTCGCTGCGCAAATCGATCATGGATTGGGTCTCCTTCTTTAATTATCGCAGATTATGATGTATTTAAGGCACCTATTCGAGGTTGTCAGTTTTACTGGCGCATGGGCTGCTGTATCCTCTTTGTAGCTAATGAAGATTTTATCTCAGTATCATACCACGACGCTGGGAAACAAATTCGATTGTATTTACCAGGTAAAAGAGCAATGAGTTGGTTGTATTGTTTAGGATAAGACAGCTTATTCTTGAAGATTAACGCTACCCACATAGGCACACTGGCTATACAGCGTACACCGATCGCACTCCGGTCTCTGCGCATGACATATCTGCCGTCCATGCCGGATAAGGCCCACATGCAGTGGATAAACCCACTCTGGTGGTGTGAACCTGGCGAAGACCTTATGAGCCTGGTCGGCATTCACTTTCGGTCCAATCAGCCCCAGGCGTTTGCTGACCCTATGGACGTGAGTATCAATCGGCATGACAGGTATATCCATATTAAACATCAGTACACACGCTGCCGTTTTTGGCCCAACGCCCGAAATGCTACGCAGATATTGCCAGGCCTCCTCCGGCGTCCTTTTGGTCAGTTCATTGTAAAGAAAGTCCGGGAGGGACTTCGTGCCTTCTTGCTCCTGCCGCTGTTCTGTTAACGTGTGCAGAGCATCTTGTATGCGAGGAGCTTTGATATTGGCAAGGCCACCTGAGCGAATGGCCTCCGCGACCTGGTAAGTAGGCGCATCGCGTACCTCTTCCCATGTGGGGAAAGTAGTGACCAGTTGTTGATATGCGCGTTCCGAGTTGATGTCAGATGTGTGTTGCGAAAGGATGGTGCCTACTAAACCACCCAGTGGATCATAATCTGGTGCGTTTTTTGGCTCGCCGTAGGTGGCGATCAGCAAATCGAAAACACGTGCAAGGTGAATAGATGGCGTAATCGATGTAGTCATTCCCTGTTCCTGTCAAGTAGTTTAATCATGTGCAGATATTCTACCTTAGACACCAAACGAGGGCAACACTCTACTACTTATTGCTTGACTGCAGAGAGCAACATGATACTCCTCATAATAGAGAGACCATGGTTCGTACAAGGAACCATGGTCTCGGTTCAAGCTGGTGAGTGTACCGGTTACGGTACTCCGATACAATTAATGGGCCGTGGGTGGAGCAGTGAGCTTCTTTCCGGAAGTGGAACGGTACGTAGGCTCATTGGTACCCGCGGTGATTGGGCCGCCCGTGATGGCCAAAGAGGCCGTGTAGGTCGGCACATTGCAGATGACTCCTGGAGCGATGCAGGTGGAGCCTTTGGGTCCAGGGACAAGCGGCGCGTTGGCTACAACAAAGAACGGATTCGCATCAGCACTGCCTGGGACGATGGAAGTGGAGATGTAATCGCCGAACATGAATCCCTGGGTGGTGAGGGGTAGGAATTCCACATACATAGCTGGACTGATCCGCGTCCTCGAACTCCAACTGGCCCCTCCATTGGTCGAGGAGGCAAACCCGACCGTCAGCCGGCAGGTGAGGGGTTGGCAGTTGTACACCGGGTAATAGTAGAAGGTCAGCCCGATATGAGCAGAGCCATCGGCGGTTGACCGATCGACGGCGATGCCAGGGACGAAGTGATCGATCGTGCTGCCAATCGGATCAACGGGAATGCGCTTGACGCCTGAATAGTGGATACCATCTTTGGTAGTACTCAAGACGATATCGTTGTACTTGCAGCCTGGTTCAAAGCGGCAATCGGACCAAGCAACATAGATCTTGCCCGACCTGTCGACCTCGGCAGAGGGCAGAGGGAAATCAGCACGAATGCCTCCCTGTGGGACATGGCGGGGTGCTGGGGAGACTATAACGGTGGCGCTCCAGCTTTTGCCTCCATTGGTGGAGATGAAGGACTTGATATTAAAGGGCTGGGTCGCGTTCAACACGAAGCCAAGGATCGGCACCACCACTCTGCCACTGGGCAGAACGACGGGTTGTCCGCCAATGCCAAAATCATGGTTAGCCGTTTCTTTTGGTGGTCCCCAGGTCAGCCCGCCATCATGGGAGGTACTCATCAGGATACGATCCCCATCAGCCGGGTTGTCGAACTCGGTATAGCAGTTCCCGTAGAAAGGGCTGGTAGGACTATTGTCGCAGGCCGTCCAGTTCTTGTCGAAATTACCTTTAGCCACCGTGACGGGTAAACTCCAGTGCAATCCCCCATCAGTCGAACGGTTGACGAGCACATCGACCCTAGACGTATTCCCGCCGGGGAACAGCCCCAGGGAGGAGATGAGCCAGACGTTGTGCTTGGCATCGAAGGCCACCGAGGCGTCACTGGCACGGGGATACTTGCCTGGCGGTGTTGTATAGAGGGTTAACCCTGGCAGGGAACCATGGACGAAGCTATGGCCACCATCGGTGGAGGTGGCGAACCCAATGTCGGCAGCTCCACCGTCCCAGATGCGCCCCTGCTGCATGGCCGTTACGACGGTATTGCCAAAGGCAAAGCTATCCGGTTCGACTTCCGTCTGGTGCTGGCTGATCCTGTTGTGGAATGGATCAGTGCTGATCACGTGGATGCCCGCAATGGCGGCGTGGGAAGTCACCCCCCTTGATGAGACGGCGAAGGCAAGGGAAGCAAGCAGGGCCAAGAGGGTCAAAACGATCGGAATGCTGAAGCGCCAGCGATGGCGCGCAAGAGTTGACATAAATAGTTCCTCCTTATTTATTTAGTACCTCAGATAAAATAATCCCTGGCTCAATAGTAGTGGAGGGGGGGGTGCCGAAAGGTTGTGAAGGTGTAAAGATTTGATTATAAATGGAGCAATGTGGTTAAGATTCCTTAAGATGAGATCATTGATGAGTAGGTATGTGTGCTCAAATGGATAACATGTTCATAGGAGTCGCTCCAGGCTGGCTCCTGGAACACATGGACGCTAAGTGGGCAGAGCGGTATCGCAAGCGGTTCAGCGATTTTCGCCTGCCCAAAGATGCCAAGGAACGTGTAGCTTTGGCCGAAACGATTGGTGCCGATGGCCGTCGCCTCTTAGAGCGGGTGTATGCAGAGACCAGTCTTCCCTGGTTAGGTGAGCTGTCTCATCCTGGAAGCGGGAGTTAAATGATCCCTCCTCGCTTTTGTTTCTTTCGAGGGGGATACGCTGAAACCCTCTTGAAGAGGATCACTCAGCACCTTCTCGAGGAAATCTTTCGTACTCAGCCGGCAGAGCAATGCCAAATCGCTCACACAGTGCAGAAACATCACGATAATCATTTTCATCAAGTTCATAGCCAGAATGAAACTTCACCATCCACTCAGCCGTAATGCACTTCACCGGGTATCCTTGTATTGACCCAGTGCCAGTCAATGAATCAAACGGATACTCAACTCCAAAAACAAGCTTTCCATGAGCATCAAACGTGTAGGAGTGGAAATCTACCTCATGTCCCTTGTCGTCGCCCATGACAAAGTTACAGTCCCGAGTATCATCACGGGGGACATCTTTGTACCCACGTGCTTCAAGCAGCGCACGGAGTTTCGGGACATCTTTGTGCTGTACAGCGATGTCTAAATCTCCGTGTGAGCGAGTTTGTTCACCCAGCAGTGCATCTACACCCCAGCCACCATCAACAACGACATCAATGCTATTCTGGTCAAAAAGCTGCATGAGCTGAACTACAACATCTCCACTCATTTCCGCGTCGCTTTTTTGTTCAAGACTTTCAGATGGTTTCATGGATTATCAGCGTACCTCAACTTCTGAACGGAGCAATCGGTCCAAATCTTTCATGAGAGCGAGTTGAGAAGATATTCGACAGCGTGTGCTTTGGTAATTGTACCCCAAGTAGATCATCTTATGTATTGGTCACTTGCGCAAGTGAAAGTCATGTGTCTTCTCAAAGGTCTCATCTTCATGAACCAGCTTCAACGCTTGTTACCATAAACTGTTCATTCGGCTTTCTTTACCTACTCTTGTCCATTTAGGACAAATTATGAGACAAATCACATGGCCGCAGTTGCACATTGGCACGGTCATTCGTCAGCTGTCCCATGGAACGCTCAAACAGGCGCTGATGCTGTTGCACCGCATGTGCCTCCATCAGTTAATGTAGTTCTACCATAGAACTATGGCAGGAGGTTTTTCAAGTCTACAGAGAGAGACCATGGTTCGTACAAGCAACCATGGTCTCGATTTAAGCTGGTGAATCTACCGTTTACAGTACAGTTAAAAGTCAGTGGGTGGAGCCGTAAGCTTCTTTCCAGAAGTGGAACGGTACGTAGGCTCATTGGCACCCGCGGTGATTGGGCCGCCCGTGATGGCTAGAGACGCCGTGTAGGTCGGCACATTGCAGATGACTCCTGGAGCGATGCAGGTGGAGCCTTTGGGTCCAGGAACAAGCGGCGCGTTGGCGACGTCAAAGAACGGATTCGCATCAGCACTGCCTGGGACAATAGAGGTGGAGATGTAATCCCCGAACATGAACCCCTGGGTGGTGAGGGGTAGGAATTCCACGTACATGGCTGGGCTGATCCGCGTCCTTGAACTCCAACTGGCCCCTCCATTGGTCGAGGAGGCAAACCCGACCGTCAGCCGGCAGGTGAGGGGTTGGCAGTTGTACACCGGGTAATAGTAGAAGGTCAGCCCGATATGAGCAGAGCCACCGGCGGTGGTCCGATCGACGGCAATGCCAGGGATGAAGTGATCGATCGTGCTGCCAATCGGATCAACGGGAATGCGCTTCACGCCTGAATAGTGAATGCCATCTTTGGTGGTACTCAAGACGATATCGTTGTACTTGCAGCCAGGTTCAAACCGGCAGTCGGACCACGCGACATACACCTTGCCCGACTTGTCGATCTCGGCAGAGGGAAGAGGTACATCAGCACGAATGCCCCCCTGTGGGACATGGCGGAGTGCTGGTGAAACTATAACGGTGGCGCTCCAGCTTTTGCCTCCATTGGTGGAGATGAAAGACTTGATATTATAGGGCTGGGTCGCGTTCAGAACGAATCCAACGATCGGCACAACCACTCTGCCACTAGGCAGAACGATAGGTTGTCCGCCGATGCCAAAATCATGGTTGGCCGTTTCTTTTACTGGTCCCCAGGTCTTTCCGCCATCGGTGGAGGTAGTCATCTGGATGCGACTACCAACACTAGCATTGTCGAACTCGGTATAGCAGTTCCCATAGAAGGGGCTGGTAGGGGTATTGTCGCAGGCGGTCCAGTTCTTGTCATAGAATACACCATTGGCTGCTATCGTTACGGCTGAACTCCAGTGCAATCCCCCATCAGTCGAACGGTTGACGACCGCATCGACAGGTCCAGTTGATGGGTTGATAATCCCCAGTGAGCCGATGAGCCAGACGTTGTGCTTGGCATCGAAGGCCACCGAGGCGTCACTGGCGCGGGGATACTTGCCTGGCGGTGTTGAAAAGATGGTTAACCCTGGCAGGGAGCCATGGACGAAGCTATGGCCACCATCGGTGGAGGTGGCGAACCCAATGTCGGAGGCTCCACCGTCCCAGAAGCGCCCCTGCTGCATGGCGGTCACGACGGTGTTGCCAAAAGCAAAGCTATCCGGTTCGACTTCCGTCTGGTGCTGGCTGGTCTTGTTGTGGAATGGATCAGTGCTGATCACGTGGATGCCCGCAATGGCGGCGTGGGAAGGGACTCCCCTTGAGGAGATGGTGAAGGCGAGGGAAGCAATGAGAGCCAGGAGTGTCAAGGCGATAGGGATGCCGAGGCGCCAGCGGTGGCGCGCAAAAGTTGACATAAATAGTTCCTCCTTATTTCTTTGGTACCTCAGATAAAATAATCCCTGGCTCAATAGTAGTGGAGGGAGGGGTGCCGAAAGGTTATGAAGAAGTAAAGATTTGATTATAAATGGAGCAATGTGGTAAAGATTCCTTAAGGGTGGCATCATTGGCGGTTATTCGGAAACTCGACGGATGGTTTGCCCAGGTGCTAGAATAGCGATGGGGTAATAAAAGAGAGGTGTAGACACATTCAAAGGTGTCCTTACAACGAAGAAATGAACATGAATATAGATCAGACACTCCAAAATTACCTGGATGACCTGGCGTCATCGCAGCCGGCACCTGGCGGTGGTTCCGCATCTGCTCTGAGCGGTGCAATGGGTGCCGCGCTTGCCAGCATGGTTTGCCGGCTCACATTGGGTAAAGAAGCATATGCAGGTGTACAGCAAGAAATTGAAGGGCTACTGAGTCAAACCGAAAAGCTGCGCTTGAGATTTCAGCAACTTGTGCAGGAGGATGTAGAGGCTTATGGACAGCTCTCGGCATGCTATAAGTTGCCACGGGAGACGAGCGAAGAGCGTGCTGCTCGTACCGCCGCTATTCAGAAACAGCTTGTTGAGGCAGCGTTAGTGCCACTTGAGGTAGTGGAAAGCGCCGCTGAATTGATCCAATGTTGTCAGCGGATAGCGGAGATAGGCAATGCCACTGTGCTGAGTGATGTCGCGGCAGGAGCAATACTGGCCTCGAGCGCTGGCGAGGGCGCAGCATTAATGGTACGGATCAATTTGCGTTCGATGAAAAACGAAGCGCTGGTAGCTGAATTAGGAGAGCGTCTCAGCAAAGCGCTTACTCTCATTTCGGAAGGTGTTCAGCGGGTTAGAAGAATAGTAGGGGGTAGAGCGTGACGGCAAAAATCCTGGATGGACGTGCAATGGGAGCGGAGATCAAAGCTGAATTGCGGGCAGACATTGAAAAGTATGTGCATGAGCAGGACAGGTCACCGGGCCTGGTGATTGTGCGTGTAGGCGGTGATACAGCTTCGGGTATGTACAGCAAAGCGATATTGAGGGTTGCCGAGGAGATCGGCATGCAGGCAAGGCTGGAACAGTTGCCCATACGTATCTCTCCTGATGAACTACGGGCGATATTACTGCAATTGAATTGCGATGTATCTGTACAGGGCATTATTGTGCAGATGCCTTTGCCAGGGCATTTATCGCAAAAGATGGTGGCGGATACGGTCAGTTCAAGCAAGGATATCGATGGGATCAGTCCGCGCAGCGCGGGCAATCTCTTCCTGGGCTTGCCCAGTTTCTTGCCTGCGACGGCTGCGGCCGTAATGGAGATTCTTGAACGTACGAAAACTCCGCTTGCGGGCAAACGAGCCATCATTATTTCGCGCAGTAATGTTGTAGGTAAGCCACTGGCGATGATGCTGGTGCAAAAAAACGCGACGGTGACTGTATGCCATTCACGTACTGTGGATCTGGCAAGCTTTACCCGGCAGGCTGATGTTCTTGTCGCCGCAGCAGGCCACGCGAATATGATAACTGCCGAAATGGTGCGGCCTGGCGCCGTAGTAATCGATGTTGGCATCAATGAATTACCGGGGGATGGTATCGTGGGAGACGTCGATTTTGCGTCGGTGCGGGAAGTGGCGGGAGCTATTACTCCGACCCCGGGGGGCGTTGGGCCACTCACTAATATTCTTTTGCTCAAGCAATGTATGCAGGCCGCGTGGCGGGAAGTGAGAAAAGAGCAGCCAACTGCGGGTAAGGTAACTCATTAACAGTAGATTTTCTTGTTTGATGGTGCTATGCTTTTCCTGCTCTTCTACGACGTGCGGCGGCAGCATTTCGGCGGCGTTCGCGCCTGCGTTCCAGGTCTGCTGCGTGCGCTCGTGTATCATCTTGATCTTCTGCTCGTTCGCTGACCACACGCGTGCCGTTGGCGTTGCTTTTCACAGTTGGGGTGGGAGAGTGGGACTGAGAGCGAATCGTGCGAGCGTTTATGATACCCTGACGAATGACGAGGCCAGCGAGAATGGCGGCTGCAAGTAAAAGTACAAAGTAGAGTGGGACGACTATTCCATTGAGACCTTTGGGTAGTGTATTACTTCTAACAGCTGTGCTAACAAGAAATACCAGCGCGAGAAGAATGTACTCGATACCTGTCAGTAGATTAATCTGTTTGTACCATTTGGAAGGTATCCCGCGCGCCCGCGCTTGCTGCATGCGCCTGAAACCGGAAAAAACATTATAGCTTCCAAGGAGGATAAAAATAGTGCTGAAAAGTATGAGAAACGTTGGACTGTTCATTTGTTTAAGAAATCCTCCTGCGTAAAGAAACAGATTAGGATACCGTAGACAGCTAAACAAACACTGTTATCACTGGATAATGACAAGCTCCGACCAGGACATAGCGTTAGCATACAGTGAAACATGGTAGTGATGCCCAACCTGAACACCGTTGCACCGCAATGTTAAGACCTGGGTATCACCAGGTTGACCCGATGGTAGTAAAGTACCTGTCTCCATAAGTTGCCCATTGTTGACAAACTCGATCTTGTCTTTGATGTCATCGTCCGGGTTTACTGACCATCTAATAGCTTCAGTGCCTAAATTGATGAGTGTCAAAGTCACACCGGATTGGCATGTATTCCCAGCTATTTGAGCGATGATAGGGTTAGGACTAAATACCATTTCAGGCGTAGCATCTGATATCTGCAATTGTACAGGGAGTGTCAACAGTTGGTTATCGTTAATGGTAAACACGACCTGTCCAGCATACGGTTTTTTACTGCTGGTTAGACCAACGATGTTGACACTGATCAGCAAAGTGTCTGATTGAGAGACTGCCAACTGGCCATAAGTGTGGTTATCGTTAATGCTTAACCAACTCAGATTATTGCTGGAGGAGGTTGTAGCCGACCACTTTAACGGGTCGCCGCTGGTGTTCGTGATTGTAATGCGCTGTGGTTCTGGATTCCGTTGATTGTGGACAGCTGAAAAGGTGAGCAGTTGAACTGGCATACCCTCCATTGTCACAGAAAGATCGGGACTGGTTGTTGCGGGTGCCCCGGCGGGTATAACCTGTATTGCCAGGAAAGCGTTTTGGTCGCTACTACCATCTATTGCCTCGATGGAATGAGAACCCGTCGGCCAATCAGTGCCAATGGGAAAAGCTACGTCAAAGGCTCCCTGGCTATTGGCTTTAGTGGAGGTATTATTGATGGGTGTAGTCGTGTCGAGTAGAAAAGTGATGGTGGCGTTGGCACTGAAATATTTGCCGTGCAAGTGAATTACCTGACCTTTCGCGAAAGTAAAAGATGTTGTTCCCTGGATGGTTAAAGAGGGTTGTGGCGAGTTTGCTTGTGGCACAACCTTTGCTGCTCCGGACGGAGATGTGGGCAGGTAGGTTGATATGACATAGGCGCCAAGTCCTAAAATCAAGCAGATCATCAGAAAGATCGTTATCCAAGAGCCAAAGTTAATACTATGCCTATCTTGCTGTTGGTTATTTGTCCTGGCAATTGCGCGCATGCGTGCAAAGCTTTGTTGCATTACCATGAGAGGCATAGGCACGTGGGCCTGACCCCTTGAGACAACTTCAGCTAGTCCTGCTTCAGCGTACTGCCGGTCACGCCAACTTTTGCGCCAGTGTTCTGCAGCCTTAGTGGTGGCAGCGAAACTTTCTGGAGTGAGAAGATACATCGTTGTCGCATTTGCCAGGCCGTTTCGACCGTTGCTAAGCTCAGCAGATAGATGGCACGTAGGCATCTCATCGAAATTGTGTATAGATGATATCTGCTCAGGTGGCTTAGGTGCTTCCGGTACAAAGGCCTGGTTGGACGAATTGAGCAGTGATGGTGATGAAGTAGATAGAGGTGATGGCCTGGTTTGTGAAGGATCGCGCTGTGGAAGTGCCGCAGGTGATTTAACTCCATTAACGGTTGGGTGTGTTGGAAAGATAGGTGGGCGTGAAGCAGTTTTAGGCCGTAGGTAGTTCTCATCAGTCTTTTGTGGCAAAGATGTATGCCTGGTGCCAGGATGTATGGTTCGTGTTGGAATGAGTGATTTCGTTGGTGATGGTTGTGGTGAGGCAGGTAAGGTTTTGGTATCTGCTGCAGTAGTTTGCGGAGAACCACAAATATTGCAAAAGCGAGCTTGCTTGGTAAGCTCAGTATAACAATTGAGACAGCGATGCATAACTTAGCTCACAAATATCCTACTTACAACCCACCTGGTTTACATCTAATTCAACGCAATCCTAAAGGTTGTTTCTATGAAAAAGAACTGTTACTGCGCTGAATACTTGCATAGGATTTTACTGAAGGCAACATAACATTACCTTCTTTCTGTATAAGCCCTTTTAAGTATGATCCCCAGCGCTAAACACACAAGTGGCCCGCTGATAAGATTTAGTGAAAATGTAAGCGGATTCAGGATGGAGAGAGTACGTATCGGGACAACGATCTCATGGAGTTGCAGCAGTCCTTCCAATCCTCGCAGTACCCAAATATTCGCTGGCAGTACAAGAAAAAGCCCTAGCATTGCCTCCAACAAGAGATAGGCCGGCCAGTGGACTGAAGAGCCTTGATTAGCTGGACTGATCTCTCCTCGATGTATGCTGAGGAGCAGCAGCCCCAAAGCAGCCCCGTTGAAGACATAGGGTTCCAGGGCTTGAAGGTCGAATAGGGTGGGATTACCGAGGAACAGAGGAATGCGCCACAAGAGGCTATAGGTGATACTTTTCCCAATGCTGCCGTGCAGGTCTATAGGTAGTGGTACCTGCCAGGGTAGCATAGTACTGAGCAAACGCAGTGTTGGATAAGGGCCAGGAATAAATTGATTCAAGCCGAGAATGTAATCATAGGCGGCAGAAAAGACATACCCGACAATTGTGGGCGCTAAGCCGAGCAAAAGAACGGTAACGAAGTAACTGAAAACTGTGCGTGGTGGTTGCCGAGTCGAATGTGCTTCGGACCTGTCTTCTGTATCTTCGATAGAAGTTTTTTGCTGTTCACTATTTTCGATACTAACATTCTCGCCATCACTACTTGTAATAATGCCTGCTGCCTCTTCGTCGATAACCACCTGGCCGATAGGGTTTTCTTCAAACGATGACAATGTGTTGTCCCCCTCTTCATCATCTTCAAGTGTGGCAATTTGGAATGATTTGGCTGGTACAGGTACAGTACGAAGAGGAGCGAAGGCCAGGTGTCCGAGCGATGCACCAGCTATACTAAACAAGATGGAGAAGCCCGTAATCAACCCCCATGTGATCAGGAAGCCCTCACCCAATGTTTGGCCCTGGCTGATTGTATCAAATACACCGGGATAGGTAATGGCTACCGTAAATTGAAAGATCGCCATAAAAAAACCACCCAAAGCAGCTACGAGCAAGCCAGCACCTTTTGGCGTTCGTAGTTTTCGAATCGCGGTGGCAAGTAATCCGCAACCTGTGGCACTGAGTACGGCTACTGGGACAAAAGAAGTAGCTGGTTGGGCATTGAGACGAGCAGCTAGCGCAAAGAATGCAGCGATGAGAATAACAACTGCGAGGGCGTTCCAATCAAAGCTACTTAGCTGACGTGGCGTAGCAGAAAGGGAAGCAGCCTTAATTGTTGGAACTGCTTGTGGTTTGTCGAGTGATGCCTCATCCACCTTTTCGTTTGACTCTGTAGTAGATTCGGACTGATCCGGTTGCTGCATTACTTATTCTTGCTCCTAATTGTATCGTCTGTTGGATACTAACATATCGATTGGATAGCGACAAGGGGAAGAACAGCTTGATTTTCATCGCGCTTGTGCTATGTACCTCCCTCGGGACGCGATAATGCACATTAACTTTTTAATTGGGATATTAGGAAACCCACTGGCGGCCGATCAATCGGCGCTGGCCGCGATCAATCGGCCCCTACGGATGGCCGGATTATTTCGTTAAAGTGTATAATCGGACCCTACAAAAAATACAGCGTTTACCTGATGTGGTATTGATGTTCTGCTCTTGACTCTTCTGAAAAATCCGCTAAAATCTCTATAGATTGTAATCTGCTTTGAGATTTACGAGGTTTATGTGCATATTCTCCTTGTTGGCGTGGATCATACCACTGCGCCCATAGCGTTGCGTGAACGATTGGTGTGTTCTCAGCGCCAGGTATCCCAGGTCCTTCAAGCGCTTCGGAAGGTGGTGCAGGAGTGCGTTATGCTCTCGACATGTAACCGCATGGAGGTATATGTCGTCTGTTCGGACATAGATGAAGCGCGTACAGAACTTTTACGGATAGTGAGTGAGATCCGTGAGATCAAGCTTGCTGAACTTGAGGCTCATTTTTATCATTTTGCCGATGAGCAAGCGGTATTACACCTGTATAGTGTTGCCTGTGGATTACATTCTCTGGTGCCAGGCGAATCACAGATTCAAGGACAGGTAGCCGAAGCCCTGCAAATAGCCCAGGGTGGTGGTTATGCGGGGACAATTACATCGGCTTTATTTCGTGGGGCCTTAGTAGCAGGCAAACGTGCTCGCAGCGAGACAGGGATCAGCCGAAACGCGGCATCCGTAAGCCTTGTGGCTGTAAAACTGGCGAAACAACTGTTTCCCGAACTTCATGAGGCGTGTGTTCTGCTAGTTGGTTCGGGAAAGATGAGTGAACTTGCTGCCCATCACCTCTGCGATAATGGTGCTCAAAAGCTGATCATCATTAATCGCACACCACTTCATGCTATGGACCTCGCCCAACGCTTTGGTGCAACACATCGATCTTTTACGGAGCTTGCTGCATCTCTGGTCGAGGCGGATGTGGTAATCAGTTCGACGACTGCCCCTCGTGCGTTAATAACCCGAGAAATGATGCAAGAGGTAATGCGGCGGCGTAATGATCGCTCGTTACTGTTGATCGACATTGCGTTGCCGCGTGACGTTGACCCGGCGGTTGCCGACCTGCCTGGCGTGCACCTGTATAACATGGATAATCTGGAATCCGGTGTCAGCGAAGGTATCCGTCTACGCCTGCAGGAAGTTGAACAGGTGCAAGAGATAATCGCACAAGAGGTAGGTGCTTTTGATCGTTGGCTACGTTCGCTCAGTGTTGTAGATACTATTAGCGATTTGCGGCAACATGCGGATGCCCTGCGTCAACAGGAATTGACGCGTACCCTTCAACGTCTGCCTTCCACGCTTACCGAGCGCGAATCCCTTGCAATTCAGGAACTGACAACGCGGCTGGTGAACAAGCTATTGCATATCCCAATGTTGCGCCTCAAAGAGGCTGCTGCGGAAGGTCAAGGGCACGTCTATACCGAGGCGCTACGCTATTTATTTGATTTGAAAGAGCAACCGGATGAAACGCATAATCATTGGAACGCGAGCCAGTAAACTGGCAATGATTCAGACCCAATGGGTAGTCGAGCGCCTGCGGGAACAAGAGCCAACATTAGAGATAGTGATCGAAACGATTCACACAACTGGTGATGCCATAACGCACGTTCCTTTAACACAGATAGGCGGTGACGGTGTATTTGTAATGGAGATCGAGCGTGCTCTTTTGGAAAGGCGCATCGACCTGGCCGTACATAGTCTTAAGGATTTACCTACCTCGCAACCCGAAGGGCTTTGTGTAGTTGCGATTGGCCCTCGTGAGGACGTGAGGGATGTGCTGGTGGTGAATAGTCAGAGTGACCATGCAAGGGCGCAAGCAGTGGTGCCAGAAACCTTGATCAGCCAAAGGCGAGCCCAGGGAGATGGTCCCATACGCATAGGTACATGCAGTTTGCGGCGGACGGCGCAGATTCGAGCGCTATTCCCAGAAGTTGAGATTTTGCCGCTGCGTGGGAATGTTGATACGCGGGTGCGCAAGCTGGAGGCGGGAGAATATGATGGTATCGTGTTGGCGGCTGCGGGGCTGCATAGGCTTGGAGTGCATGAGCGAATAGCTGGCCGTATGAATTACTTGCCTATTGATGTGGTGATGCCGGCGCCAGGGCAGGGTGCATTAGCGCTGGAGATGCGTGCCGAGCCAGAGATGCAAAGGCTGATAGCTCCTTTAAAGAATAGTGAGACGCAGGCTACGACGAGCGCTGAGCGTATATTCCTGCGTCACCTGGGAGCGGGATGTTATCTTCCGGTCGCTGCTTATGGTGAAATCAGTAATGAGAAGCTGGTTTTGCGAGGACTGGTGATTAGCCTGGATGGACGACAGCAGGTGCGAGTGCATGGGAGCATGCCCTGGACCTCAGAAACAAACGTTGAGTACGCAGAACAACTGGGGGTACAACTGGCAGAACAGGCATTGGCAGAGGGCGCAGCGGAAATCATTAAAGCGCTGAATGGTATACGACTTCGGGAGCGCCAACATGCCTGAGCACTCGATGGAAGGTATGCCTTTGCAGGGTAGGCGCATTCTTGTGACGCGCACGTACGAGCAGGCAGCAACATTCAGCGAGCAGTTGAGGGCGCTAGGAGCGATACCCGTGGAGTTTCCGGTAATACGGATTATGCCTCCAGAAGATTGGGAACCCCTCGATAATGCTTTCAGGAGGTTGTGTGAGAAAGACTGGTACGATTGGTTGGTGTTTACCAGTGCCAATGGGGTGCGAATCTGCTTCGAGCGCTTGAGGAGCCTGGGGTATGATACTCAGGTTGTCCGCAAAGTGCGCGTGGGGGCTATCGGACCTGCGACTGCTGCGGCATTGGCAGAGTATGGCGTCGTGGCAAATCTTGTGCCGGGTGCATATATTGCAGAGGGCGTTGCCGCTGCTTTGATCGAAGATGCACAGCGACGAGGAGTATCGTTAGAGGGGAAAAAGGTGTTGTTAGCCCGTGCAGCAGAGGCTCGCACTGTGCTGGTGAATGAACTACGGCGGGTGGGCGCTGACGTGGAGGTAGTCGCGGCCTATCATACTGTTGGCACTGCTAGAGATGATGAGCGGGGGCGCGAGGTATTGCGCATGTTGGAGACTGACCAATTGGATATGCTCACATTTACCAGCTCTTCCACTGTCCGCAATTTTATGCATTGGCTTATGCGCTGTGAAACAGGTATTTCAGACTCATTTTTGGGACTTGTAGCACAGCATGCGCGACCCAAAATAGCTTGTATTGGCCCAATCACCTCACAGACGGCGCGTGAATTTGGCCTGGAAGTACATATCGAGGCGCAAGAGTTTACGATCGCTGGCCTGGTAGAGGCAATCATTCGAAATGAGGAAAAAGCATGACAGAACAAATACTACAAACATCGCAAACAAAAGTAGAACAGCCTGAACAAGAATTGCGAGAGCAACCAGCTTTCACCGCACCAAAACCAAAGCAGCCACGCCAGTTGGTGCGGTTCACGTTTTACAAACTTGATCCGCAATGGCAACTGCTCCCAGTCGAACAGCGCCAACAGGGGAAAGAGCAGCTACTCTCAATTTTTGAAGAATACGCACATGAGCCACTGATGCGCAGCTTTGCTCTATATGGATTGCGTTCTGATTGTGACTTAATGTTATGGCAAGCAACCTATGCGATTGAAGATCTGCAGGCTGTAAGCAGTAAGATTCGTCGTAGTCTGATTGGGCCATACCTGCGTGAGACGCACGCGTTTCTTTCGATGACTAAACGCTCTGTCTATGTTGGCAAGAATGCCCGTGGTGCCCATGATCCTCGCCTGGTAGTTACACCTGAAGATAAAAAGTACCTGTTTGTCTATCCTTTTGTGAAGACGCGCGCATGGTATGCCCTGCCAATGCAGGAACGCAAGCGCATGATGGACGAGCATATTCGTGTTGGGCTGACGTATCCGTCGGTTTCATTGAATACAACCTATTCCTTCGGTCTGGATGACCAGGAATTTGTCGTAGCATTCGAGACGGATGTTGTCAGCGATTTCCTTGACCTTGTACAACAATTGCGTGAGACCGAGGCGAGCAGGTATACACTGCGAGACACACCCATGTTCACCTGCGTAGCGCAACCCTTGCAGGAGATTTTAGAAGCGATAGGGGCTTGAGGGCATTACTTATGGAGAAGCAGAGCCACATGGAAAACTATCTCCCTCTCACTCGTTCGCATGCGCTTTTTGAAGAGGCGCGTGATCTCCTGCCTGGAGGAGTGAACAGTCCTGTGCGCGCATTTCGCGCCGTAGGAGGCGAGCCTGTTTTTATCGAGTATGCCCATGGTCCGTATCTCTATGACGTGGATGGTAATCGCTACCTTGATTTCGTTCAGTCATGGGGGCCAATGATTCTGGGGCATGCTCACCCGGCGGTCCTGGAGGCCGTAGTGCAGGCAAGCACACGCGGGCTTAGTTTTGGAGCGCCCACCCAGGCCGAAAATATCCTGGCCAGAATCGTGATTGAGAGCGTGCCCTCGATTGAAATGGTGCGTTTTGTCAATTCCGGAACCGAGGCAACCATGAGCGCTCTACGTCTAGCAAGGGCGTATACCGGGCGCAACAAGATTATCAAGTTTAGCGGCTGTTATCATGGTCATGCTGATATGTTGCTCGTTCAGGCAGGCTCTGGTGTGGCAACAATGGGACTGCCGGATAGTCCCGGCGTGCCACCAGAAGCTGCCAGTAACACATTGATCGCCTCATACAATGATAGCGCTGCTGTAGAAGATCTGTTTCGTGCATATCCGGAAGAAATTGCGGCTATCATCGTCGAACCGGCCGCTGCCAATATGGGGTTAGTACTACCCTTGCCAGGCTTTCTTGAAAAGCTGCGAAGCCTGTGCGATGAATACGGTGCGCTGTTGATCTTCGACGAGGTGATGACAGGTTTTCGTGTAGCACAGGGTGGCATGCAGGAACGATTGGGTATCATGCCTGATTTGACCTGCCTGGGAAAAATCATCGGCGGCGGGCTGCCAGTAGGAGCATATGGCGGCAGTCGAGAGGTTATGCAACTGGTTGCTCCCCTGGGGCCGATGTACCAGGCGGGAACGCTTTCTGGGAATCCTCTGGCGATGGCGGCTGGCATTGCCACACTCCAGGAGTTGCGTAAGCCTGGACAGTACGAAGAGCTTGAGCGCAAAGGACGGCTGTTAAGCAATGGTATTGAACAAACATTGCACGAGACGGGTGGAGCAGCGCAATTCGTGAGAGTGGGTGCTATTTTCTGCCTGTTCTTTACAACACAGCATGTAATCGATTATGCTAGCGCGAAGACGGCAGATATTCAACGTTTTGCGCGCTTTTTTTGGAGTATGCTGAAGCGTGGCGTGTATTTGCCACCCTCTCAGTTCGAGGGATGCTTTATTTCGCTGGCGCTGGAGGATGAGATGATTGAGGAGACGGTGGAGGCAGTGGCGTTGGCGTTACGAGAAAGCCTGGAGTAGTATGATGACGAACTTTCCAACTGTGCGTATGCGACGTGCGCGGCAAAACGAAAAAATACGTGGTCTTGTGCGTGAAACGCATCTGAGCATTGAGCAACTTATTTACCCTCTTTTCATTGCTGAAAACATTGGCGAGCTGCGCGAAGTCTCCTCAATGCCAGGGATCATGCAATGGCCGTTGGAACATCTTGGGCGGGAGGCTGAACGTATAGCTCGTCTCGGTATTCCAGCGGTCCTGCTTTTCGGTATCCCCTCTGAGAAAGACGAACTGGGAACACAGGCATATGCCCAGCAGGGTATCATTCAGCAGGCGATACGTCGCTTCAAGGCGGAAGTGCCTGATTTACTGGTGATTACGGACGTGTGCCTGTGCGAATATACTAGTCATGGCCATTGTGGCGTAATCCAAAATGGGTTTGTGCAGAACGATGAGTCATTGGAGCTACTGGCGCGTATGGCACTCTCACATGTTGAGGCCGGAGCCGACCTTGTAGCACCCTCGGATATGATGGATGGGCGTGTTGGGGCAATTCGGCGTGTATTGGATGAACGAGGTTTTAGCTCGACGCCGATTATGGCTTACTCTGCCAAGTATGCTTCGGGTTTTTATGGTCCGTTTCGCGAAGCCGCAGGATCAGCGCCGCAATTTGGTGACCGCCGCTCCTACCAGATGGATCCTGCTAATGTACGCGAGGCGCTAAGAGAAGTGGATCTGGATATAGCTGAGGGAGCCGATATCGTGATGGTGAAGCCTGCCCTGGCCTACCTTGACGTTATACGCCAGGTACGTGACCAATGTGACCTGCCAATTGCAGCGTATAACGTCAGTGGGGAATATGCAATGATAAAGGCTGCTGCTCAACGGGGGTGGATTGATGAACGACGTATTACCATGGAGGTGTTGACGGGAATTAAGAGAGCGGGGGCTGATATGATCATTACCTATTTTGCGCCAGGTGTGGCACAATGGTTGAAGGAAGGGTAGAGAATTCATAATTTCGCGCAAGAAAAAATACGGTGAAAGTGGGGGATGACGTATTTATGAGCGTCCTCAATACCTCATTATTCGCATCAGGTGTTGAGAGGAAACTGGGTGTTGGCTTCCATAACGTCGGCACAGGTGTTTTACGCGCCTCGAATACAACAACGATCGAGTACGTGGAAGCTCATTACGGACAAAGATGTGGCCATTTACCGCTTAATGCTCAAGGTGTAGGCGTTTTAGTCAATGCAATTACAGGCGATATTTTGGCGCATCTAGAATATCTCAGCCAACTCTTTGGAAGAGAAATAAAAGCTATCACCGCCGATGAATTACAACGTGAACAAGAGCGATACTCCAGTGACCAGGTGTTAATCGTACCGTATATCAATGTTCCCGAAGCGGAAAAGCGGATACGAGCCCAACTGGGAGCTGAGTCGTGGGGGATGGCAGGGAACATGGTCAGTCTCCTAAAAAACAAAGCTGATTTTTATCAATTCATTGATGAGTTTGATCTCGATAGTTTTCGAACCCCGGATTATCGCACCGTACACATTGCTGATTTGCCCCAAGAAGCACTCTGCTTTCTGAACACCATGGAGGATGTAGTGAAAAAAGCAGGTGTATCAGGGTATCCGTTGGGAGTGATGCTGCGGGCAGCAGAATCGGATGGAAATTATGGCTGCTGCCTCGTCTACGAGCAAAATAAGCTCGTTAGAGTCATCCCAAACGGTGAGGCGGAGCATACAGAGTGCTATATCAACTGGAATGAGGCGTTAGCTATGTCGCAAAAGCACCTTGCTGCCACCATGAATCAGGAGAAGGAAACAAGAGTTGTCATCAGCCGTTATTTAGACCTGGCTGATTCTCCCGGAATGTCTGTTGTTATCATGGATGGCCGGGTAGAATCCCTTGGTTGGAATGGTCAATTGCAAAAAGCTGGCAGTAAGGCATGTATTGGGACCAGCACTTACAAACCCAAAAACGCCTCACTGGCTCGCTTGCAGCAAGAGTATGAGGCGCAAACGGCGACCTACTTTGAGGCGCTTCTGAGAAAGACAGCGCAAAAGTGCGGCGTGGATTTTGCTTCGCTCAGAGGCATAGCAAACATAGATATAATGCTTCCAGGAAAATTGGAAGAGAAGCTTCAGAAGAAAAGAGGTCAAAAACCGGCTCACTATGTTGCTGAATGTAATCCGCGTTGGACAAATTACACTGATGCTATTATGACTGTCATAGGAGTTAGTAGAAAAGAACAAACCATCAGCAACATGAGGACAGTGATACGAAATGGGATTGCCACCATCGATAAATACCACTTACCTGAGAACGTAGATCCTCGCGTAGTGAGGGAATGCATCTTTCAAAGAGACGAGGATTTGAAGCGAGGCGGAACGAGAATTATCTGCCGCATGGCAAAAAAACCCATGGGATTCATTTTTTCGGGAGATGTAAAAAAAGCACAACAAGAGGTTGCTACCATTGTTCACCAATTAACCAGTAAAAAAGTCTAACATGTCAAGTCGATGTTCACTTAGGCACTTAGATAGCGTATCCTTTGCTAGCAACGATGCAATTTCTGTCGAATCTAATCGAGGGAATACTCTCAATATTAAAGTGTAAATCTAAGCCATTACAACAACATTTTAGGAATAGGCATGTGAATTAAAAATCAAACTGCATTTATGCTTCAACTCATAACTTACTCCTGTATCCAAGAACGTATAAAATAGTAGAAAATGAGTATCCTCCCCTCCAAGCTGATTTAGGAAGCGGCTTCCATGCAGACAATTGGCAAAAACTTTAGCACTTCCTAGATTGCCAGGATAAACATATGTTATTGCTTTGTCGATTGAATAATATTCAAGTTTTAGGTGTTGTATGTATTTAAAGGGGAAATTGTAAAACCGGACAATCCCCAACTGGATAAGACAAATTTCTTGTTACCAATGTCTTTGCTTTTCCGTTTACTCTTGATATAAGGATCTTGACATTGGAAGGGCCTTAGAAATCATGAGAAATTTTTCGATCAATAATCATTATCAAAAGGGATGGGGTTGGGATGAAAACCAATGCTCGCACTTATCAGCCAATCGATTCGTATGGTGTAATTGGAGATTGTCATTCAGTCGTATTAGTAGCTTCTGATGGATCCGTAGACTGGGGATGCTTGCCGGACTTTGATAGCCCGGCCATCTTCTGCCGTTTGCTTGATGCAGAGCATGGCGGGTACTTTCAGATAGCTCCCGCAGATAGAGCGGTACCAGGGTCGCAACGCTATCTACGTGACAGCAATGTGCTACAAACGAAGTTTTCGAGTACTACTGGCGAGTTACTACTCACTGATTTCATGCCCGTGGAGACATTGAGCGCATGGCAATTCCGCGAATTGAATAATAATACCTGGACGCGCGAGGACGGCTCATGTCATTGCCTTGTGCGCATTGTGGAATGTACACAAGGTGAAATGCCGGTCAGAATGACGCTCAAAGTCAGCCCTGACTACGCGTCTTCTCCATGTGAGATTGCCCTTATTCCAGATGAAATGGGCGCAGTTATATCTGGTGGGCATCAGCATGTAGGTCTAGGTGTCGTAGGGGCATATCGCGTGCCATCGTACTCAATATATGTTTCGCATGAAATGGGGGACAAGCACCCATGTCTTGTCGTAGAAGCAACACTGCAAGAGGGTGAACGCCTGTTGTTTGCTGTAGGTGTTGGGCGCAATGTCAAGGCTGCTCACCGACTTGCCGAGCAGGAATTGCACTTGCGCAACTTCGATTGGGAACTCGCGCACACCCTGCACTGTTGGCGTACATGGCTGGAAGGTTGCACTTACAAGGGTCCGTATGCAGAGTGGGTAAAACGTAGCGCGCTTGTGCTCAAAATGATGACATATGCGCCAACTGGCGCGATTGTCGCTGCTCCGACTACATCTTTACCAGAAGATCTAGGCGGGGTTCGTAACTGGGATTACAGGTATACCTGGTTGCGCGATGCCACCTTTACCCTTTATGCACTGAACGTGCTTGGTTTCACGGAAGAGGCTCATGCATTCACACACTGGCTGCGCCGTCTCTCCTACTCGAATGGCGAAGACCTGCAGATCATGTATGGTATTCGTGGTGAGCGCGAACTGTTTGAGCGTGAACTGACGCACCTCAATGGCTACTGTGGCTCTCGACCGGTGCGAATTGGGAACGGAGCGGCAGATCAGAAGCAACTTGATGTTTTCGGAGAAGTGTTAGATTGCATTCACCTGTACCGGCGTCACGGTTGCTTCGAGCGTTATGGTGAAAAGCTTGAAGGGCCATTGTGGGCAATGATGCGTCTGCTGGTGGAGCATGTTTGTTCGCATTGGCAAGAGGCAGATAGCGGGATCTGGGAAGTACGAGAGGATCAACGCCATTTCGTTTATTCGAAAGTAATGTGCTGGGTTGCGCTGGACCGTGGTATTCGGGCGGCTGATCAACTTCACCTGGAAGCCGATCTGACCAGGTGGAGACATGTACGTGATCAGATTCGTGCGGATATTCTGACGCATGGATACAATACCCAACTCGGTGCATTTATGCAGTCATACGACAGCACTGCAACGGATGCCTCGAATTTACTGTTACCGCTGGTAGGCTTTATTCCTCCCGATGATCCGCGCATGCGCTCAACGGTTGATCGTATCATCGAGCAATTAACCGATGAGCACGGTTTCGTCTATCGTTACCGTACCGATGACGGGTTGCCTGGAAATGATGGTACCTTTACCATTTGTACTTTCTGGCTGATAGACAATCTTGCAATGCAGGGACGTGTTGCCGAGGCAAGATCGCTCTTTGAGCGCCTGCTAAACTATGCCAGTCATCTTGGTTTGTTTGCGGAGGAAATCGGTCCAAATGGTACCAAGGCGTTGGGTAACTACCCACAGGCGTTTACGCATATTGCATTGATCAACAGCGCTCATAATCTGAAAAAAGCCGAGATGCGACAGGCCGAGCATCATACTGATCCTGTGATTGCAGCCATTAAGTTACACGGAAATAATCCCTAGATAAAAGCAATTATTAAGGGCGGGGGCGGACAAATCGCCTGACGAATTCTACGTACAGATTGAGTGCTCAGGCTAGAAGAATCTAACCTGAGCATACTATTTGCGACTAAATCTTGTAGTAATATCGCTCGCGTTGTGGATATGCTTATGCGATAATATCGAAAAACAGCCCTCGCGGAAAGAGCATATCGTGTCAACAACCATACACTATCCTACAGCGAGCCTGAAGCCGCGCAGGGAGGAGAGCCTGCTGGGAGGGCACCTGTGGATTTTCTCTGGGGCGCTACAGCAGCCTCCACATTGGATTGAGCCAGGTGGCCTAGTTGATGTGAAATCATCTACCGGGCAATTTGTAGCGCGCGGCTACTACAATCCTCAAACAGATATTGCTATTCGCATACTGACACGCAACATCGAAGAAGCCATTGATTCTGGCTTTTTGCGCAGGCGCATCCGCAGCGCGGTAGCATTGCGGCAAGTATTTGATCCAAGCAGAACCAATGCATATCGACTGATAAACTCTGAGGGTGATGGCTTACCGGGTCTGATTGTAGATCGCTTTGCCGAGGTACTTGTAGCACAGATTCACACTGCTGGTATGGAACGGTTGCGCCCGCTCTTGATTGACGCGCTCATTGATGAGACTGGAACGCGTGGGTTATTACTTCGCAATGACAGCTCGTCACGCCGCCGTGAAGGTCTGGAGATAGAGGAGCCACGGGTAGTAGCTGGTGGCGTTCCCACACAGGTAGCCGTACGGGAAAATGAAGTGCTCTTTCTTATCGATCCATGGCAGGGGCAGAAGACGGGTTTTTTTCTCGATCAACGTGATAAACGCGAGGCGCTACGGAAGTATACCCGTGCTAAACGGGTACTGAATTGCTTTAGTTATACAGGAGGTTTCTCGGTTTATGCCGCATTGACCGATGACAAAACCCGTGTTACTAGCGTTGATATCTCCGCGCAAGCCATTGAAGAAGCGCGACGACATTTTATATTGAACGGTATAGATCCCAACTGGCATCAATTTCTTATAGCCGATGTGTTTGACTATTTGGAGCAAGCGCAGCGTGAAGGAGAGCAGTTCGATGTGGTCGTGCTGGATCCGCCAGCCTTTGCCAAGACACAAAGCTCACGTTCGCAGGCTCTCAAAGCGTATCGTCGCCTGAATACGCTTGGGATGCAGGTATTACGTCCGGGTGGTATACTGCTGACCTGCTCTTGCTCCGGCGTAATTGGTATGGATGACCTGCTTGGAGCCTTATCGCAAAGTGCGCAGCATCTACAACGCCTGGTGCAGTTGTTAGAGACGTATACACATGGCGTTGATCATCCTATTAATCTGGCAATGCCTGAGACCTCGTATTTGAAAGCTGTGTTTTGCAGGGTGATGTAAAGGACCTACTCGATACATCCCCGCCAAGGGCTCCACTCCACACCACGCCGCTCACGCCCCTACAAGGAAAATAGATATCCTGGTTAGCTAATGGTCTGTCCTGGTTTCATCTCAACAACTTCAACATCGCTGAGGCCAAGAGCTTGTAGTGAATCACGGAGTTCAGCAGGTGTTCCAACAAGAATGGGGAAAGTTCCATAGTGCATTGGGATGACATGATTGATGCCAAGCATACGAACGGCAATTGCGGCTTCCCTCGGCCCCATCGTGTAGTAGTCACCAATGGGAAGCATTGCCACATCTGGCTTATGCAGTTCGCCAATAATCTGCATATCGCTGAACGCGCAGGTATCGCCAGCATGATAGATCTTGAGGCCATTTTCAAGTTCAATAACATAACCGCAGGCGTTACCAACGTATGAATTATCCTCGACACCGGAACTGTGAATAGCATGGGTCATTGTGAACTTGATGCCCTGGACATTGATGGTGCCTCCCTTATTCATGCCAACTGTGTTCTGTATACCCTTTGACCCAAGCCATCCTGCCAACTCTACAATTGCTATGCACGTTGGGTTGGTAGCGGCGGCAATACTGACGGCATCACCGATATGATCGAAATGACCATGGGTGATGAACATGAGGTCGACTTTCTCAATCCGCTTGAGTTCATCTGGACAGGCCGGATTACCGTTTGTCCAGGGGTCAATCAAGATAATCTTTCCTTGTGGACTGGTGATCTTAAAGGTGGCGTGCCCTAGCCAGGTAATTTTTGCGCCATTCAACTGTATCATGTGCTGTGCCATGTCAAAATTCCTCCTTGAATTAATTATCACTTACTTGTCGTTTTGCATTGGTGGCCTTTACTTAGCCAAGGTCACCTATTGAATAGCTTGGCTGATCTCAGCTTATCAAGCATTGGGAAAAATTGCAAGAGTAGTGGATGATGTACTTGAAGGCCCCCGTTATGTTGGTGTACCACGCGGGCATATCCCTGTACGTAGCTTTCTTGCACTCATCGCATTTGCGTGCTACACTAAACATACGTTAGGTACTTCACTTCCTAACCTAGAACCTCCCTTTGACCTGGCGTTTTTCCTTTGAAGCGCAGGAAGATGCGCATTTAGGACTATATATGGAGGTGACACTTTGATTCCTGGTTCTTTCGATTATCTAGTAGCGCAAAGCGTAAACGAAGCCGTTGCCCTGCTGGATCAACATGGCGAGGATGCCAAAATTCTGGCAGGAGGCCAGAGCCTCATTCCCCTCTTACGATTCCGTCTCGCTAGACCATCGGTTTTGATTGATATCAACCGTATCGGTGGCCTTGAATACATTCAGGAGACGGATGGTACACTGCACATTGGCACCCTCGCGCGCGAGGCGGAACTGGACAGCTCAAGTCTTATTCGCGAACGCTACCCCATCTTATTTGATACCTCAACGGTGGTGGCGGATCCCGTGGTGCGTAACTGGGCCACAGTTGGCGGCAATCTTGCTCATGCTGATCCCGCAAACGATCATCCAGCGACCATGCTGGCACTGGGAGCGCGTATAGTAGCCGTCGGTCCGGCAGGTGAGCGAGTATTGTCCATCGAAGAGTTCTTTACTGATTTGCCTTTCGAGACTGCCCTTCAACCCAACGAGTTGCTCAAAGAGATTCGCGTTCCTGCTCCCATCCAGGGGAGTGGTGGAGCATATTTCAAGCTGGAACGTAAGGTTGGGGACTATGCTATTGCTGGCGTAGCGGCTTATATCACGCTGGACAATAACGGCAAGGTTAGCTATACCGGGATAGGTCTGACCAACGTAGGGCCAATTCCAATTAAAGCCCGAAATGCCGAACACTTCTTACTCGGTAAAGCACTAGACGATGCCAGCATTCATCAAGCTGCTGATCTGGCTGCTGCTGCTGCACAACCCACAAATGATATGCGCGGTCCCGCAGAATATAAACGCGATATGGTGCGCACGCTCACTGTTCGTGCATTGCGAAAAGCGCACGCCCGCGCCACTGGAGGAGAATAGCATGAGCACCCATCATATTACCGTCACCATCAATGGAACGCCCTACGAGGGAGATGTCGAGTCACGCACTCTGCTTGTACATTGGATCCGTGATACGCTGCGATTGACGGGAACACACATTGGCTGCGATACAACTGCCTGTGGAGCATGCACTATTCTTGTGAATGGTAAAGCCGCTAAATCCTGTACCATGTTCGCGGTGCAGGCAGATGGAAGGCAGATCATGACCGTTGAGGGGCTCGAACAGAACGGCAAGCTGCATCCATTACAGGAGGGATTTCACCAGGAGCACGCTTTGCAATGCGGGTACTGCACGCCGGGCATGATGATGACCGGCGTGGCTCTTTTACAGCGTAATCCCAACCCTACAGAACAGGAGATACGCGTAGGCATCTCCGGTAACCTATGCCGCTGCACCGGCTATGTGAATATCGTCAAGGCTATAAAGTATGCTGCGGAGAAAATGCAGGCTACTGAAGAGGTACCGGTGAGCGCCGGTGAAGGAGGCGAATAATGGCGACTCAAGTTCATGCTCACGGGCTGGGAGAATCATACAAGCGCAAAGAGGACGCCCGCTTCATTCGCGGACAGGGCAACTATGTTGACGATGTGCAACTGCCGGGTATGCTCTATGGTGATATCGTGCGTAGCCCTTATGGGCATGCACTGATCAAGAACATTGACATTAGTGAGGCAATGAAGGTTCCAGGTGTCGTAGCGGTGATTACTGGTAAAGATCTTGATGCAGCAGGACTTGCCTGGATGCCAACGCTCGCTGCTGATACTGAGGCGGTGCTGGCTCTGGATCGCGTGCATTACCAGATGCAGGAAGTGGCTTTTGTTGTTGCCACCAGTCGTTATGCCGCCGCCGATGGCGCTGCTGCTGTTGAGGTGGATTACGAGCCGTTACCAGTGCTAGTCGACCCCAAAAAGGCTCTTGAATCCGATGCGCCATTATTGCGTCCTGACAAGAAGGATAAGCAACCGACAAACCAGATTTATCACTGGGAGACAGGTGATCGTGCGGCAACCCAAGCTGCCTTTGACGAAGCCGAAGCTAACGGCGTGGTCGTAAGGCAGGAAATGTACATTCCGCGTATTCATCCCGCGCCTATTGAGACATGCGGCTGTGTGGCTGACTTCCATAAAGCGACCGGGAAACTCATAGTCTGGATGACCTCGCAAGCGCCGCACGCCCACCGCACGCTCTTCGCCATCGTTGCAGGACTGCCAGAACACCGCATCCGTATCATCTCTCCAGATGTCGGGGGGGGCTTTGGTAACAAGGTGCCGATTTATCCAGGCTACGTGTGCGCGGTGGTGGCATCAATCACAACGGGCAAGCCTGTCAAATGGATTGAAGACCGCACCGAAAACCTCTCCAGTACAGGCTTTGCGCGCGACTATCACATCAAGGCAGAGATCGCGGCTGACAAAGAGGGGATGGTAAAAGCGCTGCGCGTCTACACTCTGGCCGACCATGGTGCATTCGATGCAGCAGCACAGCCGACGAAGTTTCCTGCGGGCCTTTTCCACATCTGTACAGGATCGTATGACTTCAAGAATGCTTTTGTGGAGGTGGATGCTGTCCATACCAATAAGGCCCCGGGCGGTATCGCTTATCGATGTTCATTCCGTGTAACCGAGGCTTCGTATCTGATCGAGCGCACGATGGATACGCTGGCGCGTGAAGTGGGTAAAGACCCGGCGCAGTTGCGCTTACAGAACTTCATCAAGCCGGAGGCTTTCCCTTACCGGTCTGCGCTTAACTGGACATATGATAGTGGCAACTATGAAGCTGCTCTGCAACTGGCCATGAAGAACGTGGACTATGAGGGGTTACGCCGCGAGCAGGCTGAGAAGCAGGCGCGAGGAGAGCTGATGGGCATCGGGATCTCAAGCTTCACAGAAATCGTTGGCGCTGGCCCGGGTAAGCACTTCGATATCGCTGGCATCGAGATGTTTGATAGCTGCGAGATTCGTGTGCATCCTACAGGTAAGGCCCTGGCACGCATTGGAGTGCAAACGCAGGGCCAGGGGCATGAAACGACCTTTGCGCAAATCATCGCCGCTGAACTCGGCATGTCACCGGATGATATCGACGTCGAGCATGGCGACACCGATACCGCGCCATATGGGTTGGGCACATATGCCAGTCGCAGTACGCCAGTGGCTGGCGCTGCAACAGCAATGGCTGCAAGAAAGGTGCGTGACAAGGCCAAAAAGATAGCAGCCTATCTGCTGGAAGTGGGTGAGGAGGACCTTGAATGGGAGCCTGGACGTTTCTATGTAAAGGGAACGCCGAGTAAGGGCAAAACTATCCAGGAACTGGCATTTGCGGCTTATACGAACTGCCCGCCGTACCTGGAGCCAGGTTTGGAGGCGGTGAACTACTACGATCCCCCTAATTTAACATATCCGTTCGGCAGTTATATCTGCGTAGTGGATATCGACCGGGGAACCGGGCAGGTACACATACGCCGCTTCATGGCGGTGGATGACTGTGGCACGATCATCAATCCGATGGTCGTTGAGGGCCAGATCCATGGTGGCTTGACGCAGGGACTTGCTCCGGCCATGTATGAGGAGTTGTCATACGATGAGCATGGCAACGTCCTTGGCAGTAACTTCCAGGATTACCTGATTCCCACCGCGATGGAGACGCCGCGTTGGGAGACCGATAAAACGACTACACCCTCTCCGCATCATCCGATTGGCGCCAAGGGTGTTGGCGAGTCGCCTACTGTCGGCGCTCCACAGGCCATTGCCAATGCTGTTGTTGATGCGCTCGCTCATGTGGGTGTGCGGCACATAGACATTCCAATTACGCCGTGGAAGGTATGGAGTATCCTCAAGGAAAAGGGGTTGACTTCGGATTAGTTGTGTATTCTAACGGTAAAACCGGGTATAATACCTGGCGAATGCCTGGCGACCGCAAGGGTCACCACTACATCTCATATTCATGCCCTCGGTTCTATGAGATGTAGTGGCACTCCTGGCGAGTGCCAGGTTCTCTATATGAACAAAGCCCTTTCCAGGGGGATAGCATGGCTGAAAATCTACTTGAGCTTGCATACCGGTTGACACAGGCAGATGAGCCTTTTGTACTGGCAACTGTGGTGTGGTGTGAGCGGCCTACTTCTGCGAAACCGGGGGCGCAGGCAATCATTCAGGCTGATGGAACAATGACGGGCTGGATTGGCGGTAGTTGCACTCAACCTGTTGTGCTGCGTGAAGCCTTACGAGTATTACGTGAGGGAAATGATCCCTATCTATTACGCCTGGGCGCTCCAGAGTTGGGTATTGTGCGTAATGATGTGCGGGTCTTTCCTATGAGTTGCACTAGCGGAGGCATACTGGATATCTATATGGAACCGCATCTGTCCAAACCACGGCTTGTGCTGATAGGTGATTCACCCGTAATTGTAGCGCTCAGTCGACTTGCTGAAGTTCTCGACTTCGCGGTTATGCGGCTCGATTCTAGCGATTTAAGTAAGGTACGTATCAATGAGAGGACGCATGTGCTTGTCGCCTCGCATGGACAGTACGACGAGGACGCACTAGAGCAGGCGCTGCGCAGTCCTGCTGTCTACGTAGGCATGGTGGGTAGTCGCAGGAGAGCCGAGGACTGCCGGGAGTACCTGCGTGCTTCTGGACTGGCAGAACAACAGATAGAACGTTTGATAGCGCCTGCCGGACTAGATATAGGCGCGGTGACGCCAGAAGAAATAGCGGCAAGTATTCTGGCCGAACTGGTACAGGTACGCCGTCGTGGTCCTATGGTCAATCAAGAACTGACTCGTTTTGCCGGTGAAGAGCATCTTGCAAGTAGAGTTACTACAATTGCTGAGGAGCCTGAGACAGCTATTGATCCCGTTTGTGGTATGATAGTAGAAATAGCAACAGCCCGGCATCGTAGTACACTTGACAGGCAGGACTTTTATTTCTGTTGTCCCGCCTGCAAACGGCTATTTGCACGAAATCCGCAAGAATATCTCGTGCAAAACGAAAGGTAAATGACAAATGGAGTTTTCGGGCACCCAGACCATTGCTGCACCCATTGAGAAAGTATGGGCCTTTCTGATGGATGTCAATCAGGTGGCGTCTTGCGCGCCAGGTTTTCAGAGTCTAGAGGTGTTGGAAGAGGAGCGGTGGAAAGCGGTGGTTGCAGTGGGCGTTGGAGCGGTAAAGGCCAAGTTTACATTGGATGTAACGCGCCCAGAGATGCAAGAACCAGAGCACATGACGATGAAAGGACGCGGTAAAGCGCCTGGAAGCGCTGTAGATCTATCTGGTGATATGCGTCTGACTGCGCTTGATGCTGGTGACACACGTATGGACTGGAGCGCCCAGGTAACGGTGAGTGGAACCATTGCCAGCGTGGGAGCGCGTTTGTTACAAGGTACAGCAGAACGACTGACTGGCCAGTTTTTCGATTGCCTCAAAACTAAGCTGGAGGCTCCTGATGCAGTCAATACGAGTAGTTAGATCTGATGGAGAGTGCTGTTCAACGCTGGAATGAAATAATCGATGCAAGAGCGCAACAAATGGATGCCGCCTATGCACGCCTGGGGCGCACAAGCGCCAATTTTTGGGATCGCAGGGCGCGTGGATTTCATCGTTCGACAAAGGATACTGTTACCAGTGATCCTTTTTATCTGAGGTTGCGCGACTTAGTCACTCAACAAACAAGTGTATTAGATGTGGGTGCTGGAACGGGACGCTTTACCGTTGCCCTCGCGTCGCAGGCAAAGCATGTCACTGCCATTGAGCCGAATGTACCCATGTTGGATTATCTGCGCCAGGATGTAATTGGGCTAGGGTTAACCAATGTTTCTTATCTACAAACTACCTGGCAAAATGCTCCGGATGATCTCCAAGCCGATATCGTGATTTGTAGCCATGTACTATATCCAATAAGAGATATTGTGCCGTTCCTGGCAAAACTGCATGCGGCTGCGCTTCGTGGCTGCTATCTTTATATGTTTGCTGTCCACCTGGATGGTGTGCTTAATCATCTGTGGCGACATTTTCATGGCGACGAACGTCACCTCCCACCAGGCTATATTCATGCACTCGATGTACTATATGAGATGGGTATATATGCAAATGTAGAGACTGTAAAACTTACATCGAGCCTACTATACCCTTCACTAGATGTGGCTGTGGAGGAGTTGTTGGAGCGATTAATCTTGCCTGATGATGAGCACACACGCAGAGAATTGCGAAGCTTATTGAAAGATTGGCTGGTGGAACGGGATAGCATGCTGGTTACACCTGCTCAAGATTTGGCAGGGGCTATTATCTGGTGGATGCCATAGCTCAGAAACGATCGTTCTTACAATAATATTAGGAAAGCTATGCCAAACTTAAACACGACAGGCAGGCAATAATGATGAACCTACTCATTATTGCCTGCCTGTCGTGTTTAACTAAGTGGTTAGACGATAGTCTTATCCAACTTTTCAAAGAAAGATTTGAGTGAGTTCTTTGTGATGCCCTGGCCAATGGGGTTGTTGGCGATGGCGATGGGACCTTCAAGATCAGCCGTGGTATCATAGGTAAGAATTGCACCATCTGGTTCATCTCTGATGCTGATCTGACTGGTGGCGTTGATTGAGCCACCAGTGCCCTTGCGACGTACTTCCAGAATGAGTACATTTGGATCCTGGCGCTGAGCAATGCGAATAACGGCGCCGTAAGGTCCCTTCAAACCAGGCAGGGGAGTGGTGATATTCGCTTTCAGGCGAGTAGGGTCTAGATATTCAACCGAGTTGCAGCCAGGAATGCATAATTGTAGAACTGTGGGGTTAAGAATAGCGCTAAAGACTTGCCAACTATTGGCCTTGAACTTATGACTTCCGTTCAGCTTCATGAAACCCTTCCTTAAAGTATACAAAAATAAAACTGGCCTTTTTAAGTCGTTCTTTATCGAGTAGCCAAATTTTAAGGAGTGTCTCTCCCGGTGAGTATTGTAGCGGTTCATTGGTGCACTTTCAAGGATGAAGTAAGCCTGTTACCAAATAGTCCTATCCTTGTGGGTCGAATGCCCAAGTCATGGCTGCTCTGGTGATGAATCCTTTAATCTGAGGTGTGAGGTTAAGACAGAGAAACGTTTGTTGTTTATTGCTGGCCCAAATGTGCTATTGTTTACTTTGGATTAATGCATGGCGTGATATACTGCCCACAGGTGTTTCAATATATGTCACAAATTCAAAAGTAATGTAGTTGATTTCAATGAGGGGTACATGATGGCATGGCCTGATGGGCTTGATGATCAAGCACAACAAGGATGGCACTCACGTTTTGCAAAGAAGAGAGAGGACCTTTCGATTTCAGTTGAAGAAACGCTTTCTGAAGGGACTTTAACAGAAGATCTTTTGTTAGAAGAATTAGATGAACTGGATGAGCGTGTGCAGAGTAAAAGCGTTTCGGTGATAATTCCTCCCAAATTGAGCCTTCAATCCAAACTCATGCCGGTGGTGCGTGTTGAGCCTAAAGAAGCGGCAAATGTGGCGATGGTTGATACTAGCACTACTAGCTCCATTGAGGTTCCGCAGACTGCTCCGAAAAAGCAACGCCTGGCAGGAAGAACGACTAAGGTACGTTTACAGGCTGTTCCTAAATCGGAAAAGAAAACAAATGGGAAAATACCGTTAGAGACAGACAAAAACGAGCGGACTACTGCTGGTGGGGCACATGCGAGTGTAAAGAGCAGCGCGAAACGAAGTTCTACCCATGAAGCGAACGCCTTGATCGAGGGGCAGGTTAGGAACACGGCTCGTGGAACGTTATCGGGTTCTGGGGTGTTTAAGCAGGGTCAAAGAGAAATGATGGTTGCTAATACCTATATTTCCCCAACAAGTGTTGTTGTAGTAATGCTCGTGGGAGATCCCGGTCCTGTCGTTGTCAAATACATTTCCCTGCAACCTCAGATTGGGTTTACGGTACATTTGAGCGCGCCAGCGGAAGCGAAAACTCCATTTAACTATGTTATTCTTATGGGAGAACTGTTCTAAAGTTCCCCATCAACTTCATGTCGCAGGCGAGTGAAAAACTTTTGATCGATTGCGTCCTTTCGAGAAATCGTCACATACTCTGGGGACGCGATTCAATGCGTCCCTACACTTTCTCTAACATGGGTAATGTGAAAATAAAACGGCTACCTTCACCGAGGACACCACTGCTCTCTACACGAATGACACCACCATGCATCTCGAGTAATCGGGCAACGATATAAAGACCCAGTCCAATACCTCTGGTCTTACTACCCTCGATGTTAGGGGCGCGGTAGAAACGTTCAAAGAGGCGCGATTGTGCATCAACTGGAATGCCTATGCCCTGATCTTCAACACTAACTTCAATCTCTGCTTTTTCTCCTTTGTTTGGGCAGCGGCGTAAGCAGATAGTGATAGGTCCGCCGAGTGGACTATATTTTATCGCATTATCTACGAGGTTGGCAATGATTTGTTGCAGGCGTGCACTATCGCCCATAACAAGGTAAGGCTTCTCGCTTGGCTCGATAATACAACTGATTTTATGCTTGGCTGAGACTGCACTATGATGTATGACTACTTGACGGGCTATAGGTGCCAGGTCAACTTCTTCTAATGTAAGCTTAAGTTCTCCACGGTTGAGCCGTGATACCTCCAGAAATGTGGCAACAATGTTGGTCAATTGGTGTGCCTGTTCCTCTATGATGGAAAGATTATCGATCAGTTGAGGCACCTTGATAATACCAGCCGCTTGAGCCTGTTCTGTTATACGTTTGAGTATGCGTGTTACTAACTGGCTCTGTGCAAGGATGACAGTTAGCGGTGTACGAAACTCGTGAGCAGTAATCGCCAGAAATTCATCCTTAAGGGTATTGGCTTCGCGCATGGCTTCTTCGCTAGCGCGAGCGTTGATGGCTTCTTGTTGCCAACGAGCCTGGTCAACAGCTAAGCCTGCGAGTTGGGCAATTCCTTCGATGACCACCATGTCCCAAACGGTAAATTCATTATCCTTGAGAACCCCGTCTTCATCCGGGGTTCTGGAACGATCTAGAGCAATTAGTCCGTGCAGCCGATGGTTGTGCATAATCGGTGCAGCAACTATCATCAGATGGTTGAATGGATTTGGCTGATGAGGACACTGTTCAGCGTTGATGAGGGTAGCATGGCCCTGCTTGAGCTGTGCCTGAAACCCATGGTATTGGTCAGTTTCTGGGTCAAGCCAGGCCCCTTGATCACTAAACCATTGCCGCTCGGATTCCGTTGAGAATCCGATGGAAAACAATGGAGTATATCGTTGTCGCTCCTCGTCAAAGAGTTGCACCACTCCGCGCTCACAATTGAGTGTAATCAAAGTTCTTTCAAGCACTATGTGCAGAATGTCTTTAATGTCAGTAATACCAGATACCGCTTCTGCAACGTGCAGAAGTGTGTCTAATGCCTTGCGGATACGTTGCTCAGCACGGATTTGTTCAGTGATATCACGAAAAGCACTGACGATACCAATCTGCTTCTCCGTATTATCTAACATGGGGGCAATGTTTATCTCTAAGATGCGCTCAGCACCATCGGCTCGTATGGTAACGAAGCGTTCGGAGCGAATGCGTTCGCCACGCAAAGCACGGGTGAGTGGGAAGTTTTCTTCACTAATTGGTTGTCCTTGAAGTGTGTAGGTTGGATAGAGGTGAAGGAAAGACTTCAATTGGTTTGTAAAGTTCTTGGGTATGCCCAGGAAATGTGAGGCGGCATTATTGAGTATCAATACCTCTCCTTGCTGGTTTGTGACCGTAATACCTTCGGTCATAGCATGGAAAATGGCATCGAGCGTATTTGCTCGCTCGTTTGCCAGCTTGACAGCTTGATGAGCATCAGCAAGAATACGAGCTTTATCAACAGCCAGTGCGCACTGCGCTGCTATATCTTGTGCAAAAGCAAATTGTCCCTTCGAGGGGTAAAAATCAGTTGTGCTATAGTTGACAAAAGCCAGGCCAACGCAACGCGATGCAGTAGTCGAGGATGGAGAGTTAGTTGCTTGCTTGCTATTGGGTGTTATACCTATCATGAGGGGCACAAGCATAGCGTTTTTTAAGCCTAACTTGCGGAACCAGATCATTTCATCTCCTTCGACCTGTTCAGCAGTGACATAGAGCGGAGTACCTGACTGGGCTGCCTGATGGCAGTTGGGAAGGTCAACCAGCGCCGCAGTAAGTTGGGTACTGTGTATATTTTGTTGTTGCTTACTACTGCTGGCAAGCTGTAGCATCTCACTCTCTAAGAGAGCAATCGAGCCCCCATCAGCATTCAAGCCACACGCCAGGTGATGGGTTGCGATTTCGAGTACGGTTGGCAAGTCTTCTCCTGAATTGACGGCTATTGCTACCTGGTAGATAGCGCGGGCGCGATCAATCAATTGCTCTGCACGCCTGCGTTCTGCCTGCGCCTGCTGATATAGACGAGCATTGTCGATGGCAATAGCTGCCTGTTGCCCAATAGCACGTGCCAGTTGCTGCTGTTCGTGTGAAAATGAGCGTGTTTTATCAGGATCGTCCAGTGTAAGCACGCCAACAGGGCGGCCTTCGCGTACAAGTGCGATAAGCAGGATTGAACGTACAAGAAATGTATCTGCTACAGCGTGCATACTTGGTTCTGTATGTAAATCTTCGATAAAAAGCATATCATTTTCAGTGAGGAGACGATGTATGACAGAATCATCAAATGACAGAACACTACCTTGCCAGATATGTTCGCCTGCCTGGATGGTATCAGTATTTAATTGCTGAGAAGAGAGATAGTAAGTGGCAGGATGTAAGTTACCACTTACATCCTCCAGTAACCAGACAGAACAACGTTCAACCTCACATACCTCTGTAGTGCGTTTTGCAAGTATGTGCAGGATGCGATCGAGATCAAGTGAAGATGCCAGTAGTTCCGCCAGCTCTCGAAGAATTACGCTCTCGCGTAGCGCGGAAAGTAGGCGCTGATGCTCCTGCGTATTAGGGGATGGGGGTTGATCAACTGACATACGCTAAACCTCTAGATATGTTCCAAACAAAGGTATTGAGTGTCTCGTTCGAGCCAGATGTTGTATCTGATTATGTAATTAGTGTATGGTGCGAAAACCTTTGCCTACAGATAAGTAAGGGGATGAGCTACTGCTACTGTCTTTAAAAGATACTAAAGAGAGGTGGCACTGGTCGTTTCGCAAGCCTTTGACTAATGTCATTAGGAATTCCAGAACTGTGAATCTCTCTTCGTGGAAGTGTAACAGATGAGCATTTCATTCGTCAAGCTCGATGAGACATTTGGGCATATCCTGTTGAGCTTGTTTCGGATTCAATCTGACATGCTAGAATAGCACAACTTGAAACATGTCGGGGGAGATATTACGATGACTCTGAGTAACGAGCCAGAGTTCGGCAAATAAGCTGGCTATGTAACAACTATCTTTTACTTTTTCTTGCGGCGTACACCAAATAGCTGAATGAAGAACGCAAGCGAAGTTCCAACTACAGCCTCAACAATTGTTAATGCATTGGAAGATTCTCGAGAAGATGACTTATGTTTCTTAGGTTGATCATGGTGTGGGGAAGCTGTAATAGGGGGTTGGCCCTGCTCGGGTGTATTGACTTGCTGAGCTGCCTGGGCTTCCAGGTGACCTGCTTCACTTTTGGAGCGTATATCTTTTGGCTCTACATTCTTATGGGTGGGAGGCGCCTGTTCCTGGATGGCCTTTTCAGTCGTTGGTAGATGGCTTGTGAGCTGATGTACCATTACTGGCAGGTTATCTGGTGTTGCTCGTACACCCTCTGCAAAAAAAGCATTAACCTCGGCTCCTAGCAGTAAAATGACTGCAAAGTAGTAGAAGAAAAACAAGAGAATAACAGCGAAGCCTGCCGTTCCTGTATAACTATTTAGGAAGTGGGTTGTGTAGAACGGGAAGAGTACGAGGTAGATCTGTATAGCAACCGCTGCTACCACTGCACCAAGCCAGCTATTGCGAAAACTTATATGCTGATTTGGCACGACGATGTAGATGGCTTCAAACAGGACCCATGCGATAAGCAAACTAGCAAGTATACCGATCAAGGAAAAAATTAAACCGTTGCCGGGAATCTGGTTTATTGGCGTTGCCTGCAATATCGATTGTACTAAGGCAGGAATTGAAGAAGCAAAGACCATGAGTGGTATCAGAACAACGAACAGCAGGAGCATAGAAACGGCCATAATATTTTGCCGTATGAGGTCTCGTGGTCGAGTATGGTAAATGATATCGAAATAGCCTTCAAGAGTTACAAAAAGGCGGGAGCCAGCGAAGATAGCAAGAAGAATCGCAATGATCCCGAAAAAGCCAGCATTCTTATGAAGAGCATTAAGCACAGGTCTCAAAACATCTCCTGATGAAATCTGCGGAGGGAAGACACTCTGAATACTGTTAATAAGGTCTGCTTGTACTGAGGGATGTAATCCCCCGATGATAAACCCAGCAATGGAAATAATGGCAATTACGATAGGGAAGATAGCAGTGATGAGATTAAATGCGAGTCCCGCTGCAAAATTCATGGTCCAATCATTATTGAATTTGGTCCAAAACGCCTGTAAGGATTTAACCTCCTTTTTAGCAGTCTGTATCACTGCTGAGGATCGCTGTTTTTCTGTGCCGCTAGAAGGCATCTTGGTTTGGGTTGCCATAACATTCCTCCTTACAGACGTTTCTAGACTCAATGAATTGACGGATCTTCGATGCTAAAAATTAGCGACGATCGATCCAGGCCTTAAGGCGATCTTTCCATTCGCCTTTTTTGCGGCGTGCGGTTCCGGCCATCTGATCTTTTTCGCCCTGTGCCTTCATTTGCTCATCTCCAGTCAGCGCGCCCCAGCTTTCTTTTACACGCCCTTTGGCTTCCGTCGTTGTACCTTCTGTGCGGTCAAGTGCCGCGCTGTCTGCAGTTTGTGGGTCGCGACGAACGTCATCGTTCATGTCGATTTACCTCCTCGTTAGGTGAAAAGAAAGGCAAGCAGTGCACAACCTTGTACTCTCAAGGAAGTGATATTCCAAGCTCTTGCTTCTATCTTTCGGCCCTATATAATTAGGAGAGAACACCTTTAACTCTCCTTCCATCTATATTTAGTGCACGTTTTTACCAGTCATTACGTTTCAATAGACGTGGTATTATCGTAGGTAGCGATGGTTATTCACATGGGTTGAAAAGCGAGTATGAGTTCACGACCGCCACCTAAGCAACAAAGCCTTACCTCATTATTGTGGGAGATATTCCGCCTTGGAGCGCGAGCTCTATGGGGTAGCCGTGCCAATCCTGTACGTCCAATGCTTGAGCGACAACAGGCATTGGCTATACTGGGACTGCCCCCAAATGCCACTCGCCAGCAAATTAAACGCCGCTATCGTGTGCTCGCGAAACAGCATCATCCTGATCGAGGTGGAGATCAGCGACAAATGCAGCGCATTATTGCAGCATACGAATTGCTGATGAAAGATCAACCATAAAACTGAATAATCAGGGCAACCTTGCACCACAGTGGTTACAGAAGCGCTTACCAGGGCGGGCTGGTGCTCCACATTGATCACAGAACAATGTTTCGACATCTTGCACAGAACTCGTGCTGTGGATAGGTTGCGCGGGAGAAGCAGAAGCCGGAGTCGCTGCTTGCGCTGGAGCGGATGCAGGTGAAGTCGGAGCTACCTGGTATTTCTGATCCGGCTGGCTGGTGGCTTGTGGAGAGGAGGTATTAGAAGCCTGCGTCGCTTGCGTTCCTTGAGCAGTTTGCAGCGTATCCTGTATGGTCTTTGCAGCCTTGATGGCTGCACTGCCGATAGCTCCCGCTATTTTGAGTCCTTTAGCTATATCTTCCATGTTGCTTTTCATGCGATGCGTTGGCGGGAGGAGCGTTGAATTTGAGACTTTTTCGAAGAAATTTTGACCTATTTGTATGCCATTAGCACCTACTTGCCCATGTTCTTGTGCGCCATCATCAAAGTAAAATGAGATAGTATTTCCCTGATAGGTATAGCTGCCCTCACGTCTGATTTCTGGAGCATTTGGATCTACCTGCTGCCCACTTAATAGCGATTTAGCTGCATGGCTGACGCGGCTGCGTTCCTGCACAATGAAGGTAAAATGCCCGTTTGCTTGCAGGGTGAGTCTATCGAGACGAGAAGTGAAGTAGTCGAGTCCGACACCAGACCGGTGAGAACACTCATATTGGCCAGTAATTGAATTCATCATCAGAGGTCCCTTGTAACAGCCGTTTGATATGGGTTTCTTTATGTTTACATACCCGATAATACTAATTATATTACTTTATACGTGGCGAAATGTTTCAGGTTGCTCATTCAACTCCTACATTGCAGTCATCCATTTGATGGAAAATCTTCAGCAGTGGTTGCAGTGCTAAAGGTAGTTTGTAAGTTGGCAAGGTGGCGAGCTTTGTCCAATTCTTGATCGCCTTCTTTACCCCTTCCTTGCTTTAGTAGGTGACGACCAAAAATGTCATGGGCTCGGATCTTTGCCGCCACGCGATTGGTGGGTTCCAACTCTTCAATAGCAGCACGAAATGCCTGTTCAGCTTCTGGGTCGTGAATATTCTTGTCCGCGAGTATTTGCCCTTTCAACATGTAGGCTTCAGCCCGCCTGAGTGTATAACTCAATTTGCCCGCATCGAGAGCCTGTTGGATATGTAAGAGGGCTTCATCATCCTGTTGTTCTATGTGTTCAACACTGGCAAGATAACAGGCAGCAGCGGACACAACATTTGCCCGTTCTTTCAAACTGTATTGCCGCATTTTGTCAGCAATAGAGGACGAGAGTAGAGGAGCAGCCTCGTCTAGAGTAGGCATCCAGCTTTCCAATACTTTGTGAAGTCGCTCGCCTGCTGCACTGAGGTATCCCAGCGACTGTGCGATCAATGCGATCTGGCAGTCTAGTAGTGCGGCACGGAGCGTTTCGTCAATAGCATTGTAAAGAGCTCGGGCGTTTTCAGCATGTTGCAGTGCGATTTGCTTTTGTGCCTTCACTTTGTCGGATTGACTGGGCCCATTATTGCTGCAGTTGGATGCGTTGTTTGCAAGCTCAAACACAACCAGGGCCAATCCCCAGTGTGTCTCGGCAACAAAACGGACAGGTGTCGACTCGTTCATCATCGTAAGCGCGTCTTGATATTGCCCGTATGCGGCATCGAGCTGGCCGAGTTCCCTGGTGGCAGCGGCAAGATGTAGTCGCAGTGATAAAGCTTCCAGACTTTGATCTTGTGGTACAGCTTCCGGGAGAATTGCGACGGCGGAATGAAAATCTTGCTGCGCAAGCTGAAATTGTCGCAGGGCGAAGTAACACTGGCCGCGCAATGCAATCATTCTCCAACGTAAGAAAGCTGGTATGTGGAACATATTTAAGCCTTGTAATTGCTCCAGTGCTCTTCGCGGTCGATTATCAGCCAGGAGTTGGGAAACCTGCACTCTTCTATCTTCAAAGCTTTTAAATGTGCTTTCCTCAGTCGCAGTCTCGCGGAACTGCTGCGCTAAGATCATCAGCTCATCGAGCGAAAGATTTAACCGCTCCGCCAGGTATTGCAGGCTTTCTATTGATGGATCTATGCGATTTCGTTCAATTTGTGAAATGAGACTAGTACTATATTTTTCTCCTGCCACCTGTGCAAGGGAAAGGTTTTGGTTCTGACGAGCAGATCTGATCACACCTCCCAAAGTGTTTGGAGGGACTCGTTTTGATGGACGTGGCATATCTATATGCCAACCTTCCTAGACATTGGTTCGCTCTTTCTTTGCCACATAAGATGAGGCATAAACTTAACTGGTTGTTATGAAAAAATAATGGACTCTAAATATGGTAATACATGACTTGAAGGAACAGGACAGTAACTGATTGTAGTAGACCTAATTTCCTATGTATGTAATCTTTCTCAATTACTTATCAAACAAGCGGGTAACATATTCGTTGTTACAGGCTTTTCCTGAATCAATGCTTCTTATCCAGTATGGTGGAGAAAGTAGTTAACAACTACATATAAGACGTCTTTATCTTCGTAACGAGGCACTTTATTATCAGATTTTCGTCAGCCCAGAAATTCTTAAATGCACTCCAAGGTTGACCCTGCAAACTCATGCAGAAGACTCATTATATACTACGTTATTGAATAGGAAAAGTTGCGTTTTTTTATAACATATGATAGTGCTGAGTATTTTGTATAGAAGCGCACGCCAAAACTTATTAAAGATCCCGGTACATTCTATCTATCTATTATAAATTGAGGGCGCAAGTGAATTTAACTGCCGCTTTGGGAACCTAGAACGAATGACCGAAATTCCTATTGACTTTCAGAATAGAACACTGTATGCTGAAAAGCAATTAAGCTAATGCGAGAGAGGAATACAGGCAAATGGCTCGTCCCGCCAAATTATCGTCGTCAATACAAGATGAGTTAGAATCACATGAGCAACTCTCCTTGTTTTCAGCAAAGAGAGCAGGAGAAGTAGTAAGTGCTGCTTCATCAAAAATAGAGACAAAACCGATATCACGATCAAAGAAACAAGCAAATAATTATTCGGCAGCAGACATTCAAGTGCTGGAGGGTGTTGCGGCTATTCGCCATCGCCCTGGCATGTATATCGGATCTACCTCCTCCTCAGGCTTGCTGCATTTGCTGTGGGAAGCTCTTGATAATGCGGTTGATGAGGCAGTAGCTGGTTTTGGTAAACACATCTGGGTTACTATTGAATGTGATGGCTGGGTGACGGTGCGAGATGAGGCACGTGGCATGCCGTTCGATCCGATGTTGTATCAGGGGGATTACTTACCAGCGGCTACAATCATCATGACGGTTCCACATTCGGGTGGCAAATTTGAGGAGGGAGTATATAAGACTGCTGGGGGGCTGCATGGCGTCGGGTCGACGGTCATAAATGCCCTGTCCGAAAAGTTGGAGTTGACAATCTGGAAGAGTGGTCAACAGTTCACCCAGGTGTTCAGTCGAGGCGCTGCTATGCCTCATCGCATCGAAGCGTGTGATCCTAAACTGCATGGCACCCAACTATGCTGGCTGTACGACCACACCATATTTGACACAGACGCCTATTACTCTCTAGAAGCTGTTGAAAGCCGTCTGAAAGCCTCGGCGTACCTCAATCGTGGAGTGTCGTTCCACTTAGAGGCATGGGATGATGCGGCCGAGGAACAGATAAAGCGCTCATACTACTCGCGTGATGGATTGCCTGATTATGTGCGCGATCTTGCAACGGGCACAAGTGCTCCCCTTTCTAAACAGGTAATTGGCATCGCGAAGGAGAAGGATGGCATACAGGTGGAGGTAGCGTTACAGCCAACCGCGGGCTACAAGATTATCATGTACAGTTATGCGAATGCCGTCAGAACGCGAGATGGCGGTGTACATGAAACCGGCTTCAAGGCGGCACTTACCAAAGTTGTCAATGACTACGCACTGAAGTGGGGCGTCATCAAAAGTCGCGAGAAAGATGGTTTCAAGCCGGAGGTCATTCAACAGGGGCTAAACGTGGTCATCTCGGTGAAGCTTGCAAACCCACAATTCCAGGGACAAACCAAGGATCGCCTGAATAATGCTCCAGTTGAGGGTATTGTGCGCTCAGTCGTAGATGAGGGTCTGAAAGAGTGGTTCGAACGCAATACGAGCGCGGGAAAGGAGTGGCTGAAGAAGATCCTGCAGATGCAAAAAGCTCGTAACGAAGCTCAGCTTGTAGAGGAATTGGCGCGGGCGGGTAATAAAAAGAACGGCGAACTGATTGATACCACGCTCTCAAAAAAGTTTCTGCGCTGCAATAGCGCTGATCCGGCCCGTTCAGAACTGTTTATCGTTGAAGGTGACTCTGCAGGTGGAAGTGCTGGTCAGGGCCGCTTCTCAGACTTTCAAGCCGTACTCAAGCTCAAAGGCAAGCCGCTCAATGTGGCTAAAGCCGACTTGAAGCGTATTGTGGAGAACGAAGAGATACGGACGATCATCAATGTGCTGGGCACAGGTACCCGCGATTCGTTTGACATCGGTCGTCTGAAGTTCCATCGAATTATTATAGCCACCGATGCGGATGTAGATGGATTACACATCCAATGCCTTTTACTCACGCTGTTTCACCAGGAATTCAGTGATCTTATCGAGCGAGGTCATGTCTTTATTGCCTGCCCGCCGCTGTATTCGGTCAAGTATAAAGGAAAAGTAACATGGTTGCTGGATGACGAGGCACGCAACCAATTCATCAAGACGCGTGCGGATGCCCAGGGCCTGGAGTTCAAGCGTTTCAAGGGTCTGGGTGAGATGAATCCCAAGGAGCTGCGCGACACCATGTTCGATCCCGCCCGGCGCACGCTCAAACGCGTCACAATGGAAGATGGTGTGCTAGCGGCACGATTGGTCGCGGAACTCATGGAGGATGAGAATGCCGAGGCTCGTCGTACCTTTCTCGCTGAACATGCGCGCAAAATTAAGGAATTGGATGTTTAGGTTATGGCACGTATGACAGAAAATACAACAGCGATAGGTATTATCCGCGAAGAAGATTTTTCGGTCGTGATGTCACAGGCATTCGCCACATATGGACTGTCGGTTGTGACAGACCGGGCACTGCCTGATGCGCGCGATGGTTTGAAGCCCGTGCAACGGCGCATTCTGGCGGGGATGCGCGAGGCACGTTTCCTCTCCAGCCGTCCCACAGTCAAAAGTGCTGAAGTGGTGGGTCTTATACTAGGCAACTATCATCCGCATGGGGATGCATCGGTCTATGACGCTGCTGTACGCCTGGCGCAACCCTTTACCCTGCGCTATCCATTGATCGAGGGACAAGGCAACATGGGTAGCGAGGACGGCGATGCGCCCGCCGCCTATCGTTATACCGAGATGCGGATTTCGCCATTAGCCGAAGCGCTGATGGAGGACATGGAACGTGATACAGTACCGCTACACCCGACATACAAACAGGATCCAAAGGTGCTTGAGCCGGATTATCTGCCAGGCCGTATACCGCCGGTCGTCAATCCCTCGAGTGGAATCGCAGTCGGCCTTTCCACCAATATCCCGCCGCATAACCTGACCGAGGTATTGCGGGCCTGCATTGCTCTACTTGACCGTCCAAACATGAGCATTGAACAACTGATGAGCTACATCCAGGGGCCGGATTTTTGCCAGGGTGGTCGAATCATGGGTATCGAGGGTATCAAGGATTACCTGATGACTGGTAAAGGGCGTATCATCGTGCGAGCTGAAGTGCGTTTAGAGGAGACGCCGCGCAATCGCTCACTGATCGTGACGCAACTGCCGCCGGTTGGCCGGGATAAGGTCAAGGCATCTATCGTCAAAGCAATCAATGCACGCAAGTTAGAAGTGCTGATTCTTTATTTACGTGATGAGAGTGACACCGAGAAAGGCACGCGCATCGTACTCGAACTGCGAAAAGATGCCGATGCCGCGCAGGTGCTCTCGCAACTCTTCAACGAAACCGATTTGCAGGTGTCGCTGTCATTTCAGATGGTCTATCTATTCGGAGAGTCGATGCAGGCAGCTCGCCAGCCTAAACAGGTGGGCATGATCGAACTGCTTAATTATTGGAATGCTCACCAGGTCGATGTCCTGACGCGGCGTTCCCAGTTTGACCTGCGTAAAGCGCAGGAGCGCCTGCACATTGTCGAGGGATTGATTGTTGGTGCTGCCAATGCTGAGCGCATTGTCAAGATTTTCCAGCAAGCGCAGGATCGCACCGAAGCACGTAAGAAGATCGAGGTAACGTATAAACTTACGCCTATCCAATCGGATGTGATCGCTTCTATGACCCTGGCGCAGGTGACACGCCTGGATGCAAGCAAGTATGCCAAAGAGAAAGAGGAGTTGCTGACGCGTATTAGCGAGTTAGAGCGATTACTTGGAGATCGTAATGAACTGATTGCGCTGCTTAAGAAGGAAATGCAATTGCTCATCAAGCAGTTTGGAGACGACCGGCGCACAGTCATCGAAGTTGAGGGACAGGCTCATGCAGCCGTTACAGAAGTTGCTAGCCTGCACGAGCGTGAGCCGTTAGTGATAGCTTTTACACGCAATGGAGCACTCAAGACTTTGCCTGCTGATACATTCACGCCCAAAGGTAAAAACGGTGATGCAGTTTATACTCCGGTACGTGGAGATGAGCAACTGCGCCAGGTAATTGCTGCCACCTCGCAAGATTATGTATTGTGTGTCAGCTCGACAGGTAGAGTGTTCCAGGTAGCTGCGCATCGTATCCCTCAAGGGACGCGCTCAGCGAAAGGCGAGTCGACGCGTAAGCTGTTAGAACTGACTCCTGGCGAAGAGGTGGTGGCGGTTCTACCTGTTGAGACGTACGATGAGTACCGCTACCTTGTTACCTTCAGCAAGCTTGGAAAGGTCAAAAAGTCGCCGTTGAGCGAGTATAAGAAGACGGCTGATGTGGACGGGTTGCAGGATATGAAACTGGCTGAGGGTGATACTGTTGTGGCTGCACTCCTGTCTCGTGGGCAGGGTGAATACTTTGTGACGACCGACAACGCACAGACGCTGCGTTTCAGCGACGAAGGGCTGCGTGCGCAGGGGCGTGTTGGTCAGGGTGTGACTGCGATGGCACTAGCTCCTGGAGCACAAGTGGTAAGCGTTGCGTATCTAGATGGGGAAGAGCAGAGTAACATGAGCGATCTTCTAAGTCTCTTTGTGGTGACTGAGGGTGGTCTTGGCAAGAAGATCCCACTGAGCCAGTATCCACAGAAGGGACGCGCCACGGCAGGGGTGATTACCACGGAGCTTGTTGGTAAGGATCGCCTGCTAAAGGCGATGATTGTGCATGAGCGTGATCATTTTCTGCTGACCTGGAATGGGGAAGGCAGTGGTGGAGAGCAAGTGACGGTGGTGAAGGCGTCAGAGTTAAAGGCGTTTACGCGGGCCAGGAGGGGTGTACCGATGGTGAATGGGAGAATGGTAGGAGTAGTGAAGTTAGAAGGATGAGCGCTGTCCTAAATGAGAGGTGCAACCGAATACCTTTACACCAGGTTCGTCGAGGACAGCGGTTCGCCGCCTCACGTGGTCGAGGCTACGGTCGCGGCTTCAGTGGGTCATCCGCATCTCCCCACCCTCTTATTCATTGTAACCCGATGCCCAGTTCTTCTGCTCGACTTCCCAGTTAGTAGGACCAGGTCTTTTGATAGAGATGTGGCACATAGCTGTGTTCCGTGTAGCACCATGCCAGTGCCAGGTTCCAGCAGGGATAGTGATTACATCACCCGCCGACACTCTAAGTTTCTCAGTCTCGGTTGCCACAATCCCCTGGCCCTCGATAATCTGTAAAATCTGATCCTGTTCGTGGATATGGGGTATGGTGCGTGCGCCTGCGCTGAAATATACTGCTAGTAATTCTACCTCGTTGCTGTCCTTTGACCCGACGAGTTGTAGCGTTTTCACTTCACCATCGAAGTAGCCTTTGCGGTTGGTGTCAGGTTGTGCCTGAGAGCGGTCGATTCTTGTGAGTTTCATAGTTGTTCCTCCAATAATGGGCGCGGGTTGTAACTAGAATAAGTATCCACATTGTATGAGTTACGACCTGCTGGGTGCAAGATTTAACATTCGTTCCGCGGCTCTTACCAGCGCTTGTCTCTATTAGAGGATCAGTCAATTCATTGCTCCTCTCCATCTGATCTGCGCAATCTGGAGTCTGATCCTAAGAAGGCTGGAAGGTGACCGGCAAATTTCTGATCATAAAGACGATCCCCGCACGGATTGCAATTGGGACGCCTTCTACGCGTTGGAGATCTTTGAGTTGTTCCAGCATCATTGGTAAGGCAATTTTGGCTTCGAGCCGGGCCAGGGGCGCACCAACACAGAAGTGGATGCCATGACCAAACCCCAGATGACGATTAGGCTCACGCTCGATGTTGAACCCATCTGGATCAGCGAATTGGGCCGAATCGCGATTGGCTGAAGCCGTCCAGGCTAGCACAACCTGATTGGCTGGAATATGTTGTCCTCCCAGATCAACATCGGTGGTGGTATGGCGGAAGAGAAACCAGACCGGTGGCAGGTAGCGGAGCACTTCTTCTATCGTTGTGGGCATCAAGGCAGACTCACGCTGCAGACGTTCCAGCGTATCGGGATGATCAGTAAAGCATAGAATGGCATTGGAGATCAGGTTCTTGGTGGTCTCCTGCCCGGCAGCCAGCAGCAAGATGCAAAAACTGACCAGGTCGTTCTCACTCAAGCGTTCACCATCCACCTCAGCCGTACTCAAGGCGCTGATCAAGTCTTCGCGCGGGGCACGACGGCGCAGCTCCAACAACCCGGAGAAGTAATCGGTCATTTCCTGGCGCATGTGTTGCATGAACCGTTCTGCCTCCTGGCGTGGGACTGTGGCATCACCGCTGCCTGCGCGTGCCCAGCGTTGAAAGATGTCCCAATCCTCGGACGGCACGCCGAGCATCTCCGCAATGACTTTGGCCGGGAGCGGAAAGGCGAGGTCTGAGACAATGTTCATCTTCCCCTGTGCTCGTACCTGGTCCAGCAGCTCTTGCGTGATCTGCTTGATACGATCCGATAGACGTGCCACAGCCCGTGGCGTGAATGCTTGATTGACCAGGTTGCGCAATTTGCGGTGATCTGGTGGATCCTTCGCAACTAACGTATCTTTCAGGAACGAGTCGGTAAATCCTGGCAGGGACTGTGAAGAAAATCGGCTGTAATCGGTAATGACCTCTTTCACATCTTCGTAGCGAAACACCTGCCACAGAGGGAGCTGCTCACTATAGAAGACCGGATGCTGTGAACGCATTTGCTCAAACCAGGAGTAGGCTTGCGGGATCTCTTCGGGTGAATGAGGAAGAAATTGCGCGAATGTTGGTGATTGACGTTGAGGTTGTTGCATATGTCAAATCTTTCTTATCACTGCTGTCTTCTCGCACAAGTAAGCAGATAGATTAGCCCCAGAACAGTCAGGTCGATCTCAGGACGCTGGGGCGAGAGCATAAAGCAGATGAAACGATCGGGTGTATGATTTCCTACACTCAAATCTCCGACTAAAAGGTATTCCATAATGAAAATGAGGCCAGAGCTACATCAAATAGAAGCTCTGGCCGCCGGGTGCTGTGTTCTAAGCAGGTTGGAATGTCTTTCCAAACTTAGAGAGTAGTGGGAGGTTCTTCGCTGACTGTAGAGCCAGGACGCTCAGAGCGGACAACCTCTATTGAGCACTGCGCGATTAGTGCGCTGATGGCACCGATAGCAACCAGCACTGGAGCAGCGATAGCCCCTACCACACCAATGGTCAGGGGAATCTCCATAATGGTATTGCCCTCTTGCTTGATAATAATGCGACGTACGTTGCCCTCGTGAATTAGCTCTTTGACCTTACCGAGTAACTGCTCACCCCTTACTTGCAGCTCTTCCTGGTAGGACCTCTGTTCGGGGTTCGTGTTTGGGGTACCAGTTTGTGTCATAATGATTCTCCTCCTTATTTGCCTGATTTCAATGAACGCCTCTGTTGCGCAAGGTTAGTTGTTACGCTACACATTCTCGCGAGTGATGTGCTATGCTTTGCCTGTAGTTTTGTTTCCTCGGCAGTTATAACTGCGACTACACATTATATACGGACAATGCACACAATAAGTTGGAAGGCGAAATAGTTATGGCATATTTTCTTGCGAAGACCGATCCCGAACATTATTCAATCGAGAATTTAGAGCATGACAAGACGACGGTCTGGGATGGAGTGCGCAACGCTGCTGCGCTCCTTGCAATCCGGGCTATGCGACCTGATGATGAAGTGCTGATCTATCACAGCCAGAGCGAGGCTGCAATTGTTGGTCTTGCGCGTGTGATTTCCGAACCGCGCCCTGATCCGAACGATCCCAAAAGCTGGGTTGTGGATATGGCTTTTGTGCGACGACTTAGCCAGCCAGTGACGCTGCGTGAGATTAAGGAGAGCCACCTGTTTGACGATTGGGCTCTGGTGCGCCAGGGGCGCCTCTCCACGATGAGTGTTCCTGAGAATGTGCTGGTGTGGCTCAAAGCGAAGAAGGCGCTGGAGCAGTAGACTAGTGAGGAACATAATCATATGGATAACAATGCATGGTGGTACGTCGGCGGACGCTGGGTACATCCTAACGAGGCTACCCTGTCGATTAACGATACTGCTGTGTTAAGAGGGTATAGTGTATTTGAATCGTTACGCACGTATGATCATCATCCATTCCACCTGGATGAGCACCTGATGCGCCTCTATCGCTCGGCAATACTAATTGAGATAGCTATTCCCTGGTCAAGTGAGTATATTGCTAGTGTCGTGCGAGAAGTCATTGCGCGCAACACCTACCGGCATGCAACGATTCGGCTGCTCGTTACAGGGGGCCTAAGCGAAGACGGTATCCTACCTTCTGGCAAACCTGCGCTGGCTGTACTGATTACGCCATTGGAGGAACGCGATTTGCAGCGGTTTGCCAGAGGAATCAGGCTCATAACGACGAGTTTGCAGCGCGTTTCGCCGGAGGCAAAAACATCTAATTATGTTGCTGCGATACGCGCCTTGAAGGAGGCTATGCGACGCAATGCGGCGGATGCGCTTTTTGTGAATGAGCAAAGGCATGTGCTGGAGGCTACACGCAGCAACTTCTTCATTTTTCGGGAAGACACGCTGGTTACGCCGTGTGAGGGAATATTGATGGGTATTACACGCAACGTTGTACTTGAACTGGCACGAGGTCGCTTTGCTGTTGAGGAGCGGCCCATTCTCCTCGAAGAATTGGCCATGGCTGACGAAGCTTTTGTCACGTCATCATCTAAGGAGATAACACCTGTTGTGCAAATCGATGACCTGGTTATTGGCAATGGCAAACCCGGTCAACATACTTATGAGCTTGAACAGCGATTTATCGAGATGGTAGAGCGGGGCAATCACCGCTGATTGCCCCAAGTGAAAGATCTAGCTGACAGAAGTTATCGACTCTGCTTCTGCGACAGTGGCAAGCGAATCTTCGAAGATGTCAAGCCCCTTGTTCAATTGCTCATCGGTAACGCAAAGTGGCACGAGTACACGCAGTACGTTGTCGTACATACCGGCCTTAATCAGCACCAGACCTCGGTGATGTGCTGCCGACAGTACATCACTGGCCGCATGCGAATCTGGTTCTTTGGTGCTGCGGTCCTTGACGAGTTCCATGGCAACCATGCCGCCTAGTCCGCGTACATCGCCTACCAAAGAATAGCGCTGTTGCAGGTCCAGGAAACGCTTGGTGACGATGTGGCCGATTTCACGGGAACGTGCGGCAAGGTCCTCTTTCTCAAAGAGGTCAAGTACGGCCAGTGCTGCTGCACAGGCTACAGGGTTTCCGCTGTAGGTACCGCCAAGTGTTCCGGGAGGGGGCGCATCCATGATTTCGGCCCGCCCAATCACGCCGCTAATCGGCATGCCTGCGCCCATTGACTTGGCGATGATCATAAGATCGGGCTCTACTCCGTCGTGTTCGACGGCAAACATCCTACCTGTGCGACAAAAGCCGGATTGAATCTCATCGGCAACGAACAGGATGCCGTGCTTTTCGCAGACCGTTTTCAGCGCCCGTAAAAATCCAGGAGGTGCGACCATGAAGCCGCCTTCACCTTGTACTGGCTCAACGATAATGGCGGCTACCTGTTCCGGCGCAATATCACCGACAAACATGCTCTCAAGCTCTTGAATGCAGTATTCAGAAGCCTGTTGTGGAGTCATGTTCATGCGGTAAGGATAGGGGTAGGGTGCACGGTAGACCTCTGGAGCATAGGGACCGAAGCGATACTTATAGGGCTTCACTTTAGACGTCATGGTCATGGTCATGAGGGTGCGGCCATGAAAGGCATTATCGAAGACGATGATCGCAGGCCGGTTCGTGGCCCATCGAGCAATCTTGACTGCGTTTTCGACACCCTCGGCGCCACTGTTGAAGAAGAGGGCTTTCTTCGGGAATTCGCCCGGAGTCAGTTTGACGAGCCGCTCAGCCAGAGCGATATATGGCTCATACATCATTACGCTAAAGCAGGTATGCGTGAACCTGGCTGCTTGCTCAGCGATGGCCCGGGTTACTTCCGGCCGGGAATGCCCAATATTCATAACCCCGATGCCGCCAGCAAAATCAATATATTGATGACCGTCAACATCTTCGATGATAGCACCATCGGCCCTGGCTGCAAATACGTTCATAGTGGAAGAGACACCCCGAGCCACAAACTCCTGACGACGCACCATGAGTTCGCGTGATTTTGCGCCTGGAATGTCAAAATAAGAAATGTTGTCGGACATAGAAGCCTCCTAGGTTGAGAAGACAGAGAGAACAAGTATAGTGTAGGCCATTTTTCTAGCCACTTGTTACAATTCTATCATTTTGGGTATTGCGCTTGAACAGCCAAATTATCTATAAAAGGTCAGCCACGAAGCGAATTATATAATGAAGATGAGGTACCCCAGGAAAAAATACTATTTCCTGGGGTACAGATCTAAAAAGTGTAATCAACACAGAATGTTTCTACTGGTAAATTGTTTTATGCCACTCCTCCGAGTTGGGTTGGCTGCGTCTTGCCTAGTAGTTTTGCTGCTGCCTCTTTCAGGCGTGCCTCACTGCGTTCACCAAATCCGGATAATTTACGGATGCGCTGCTGGTGTGCGGCCCACAAGAGCTTTTCTGGCGTATCGATGCCGAGTTCTTCATACAACCGTACAGCAATATGAGGCCCGACATGCTCAACCGCCATTAGTCTTCGTACAGTTGGCGGAAGCGACTGCATGCACAGGTCGTTATAGAAAGTCATCGTGCCAGTGTGGACGAGTTCTGCAATGCGAAATTGTAAACGTCGTCCCAGCCCGGGTACGGGCAATTTCTCTCCACGCGCAATAATAGCGGCGGCAGGTTCATTAAGTTCAAGCACCCCACGAGCTGCATTGCGGTAGGCCTGAATACGGTATGGGTTACCGCTTTGAAACTCTAATAGCTCTGCAATGCTTGAAAGAGCCTCGGCTATCTGGCGGTTCGTTACTAGGGGAGGTGTAGTATGTTCTGGCTCTAAACCTGGCAGCGCGGGTTGCGTCGGATTCTTACCCAGTCTGCTTTGAGTGGGAGGCAGAATATGTATTGTTTGTGTGAGCTGCATGATGCTCATGAATGCCAGCTCCTTTCCTTCACCGATAGATCAAGTTGTGTCCCTATTAGTTATTTCTTAGAATGGTATTCAAATTTGGAAAGCGATTCATTAGTGTACTACAGACATTGAAATCATGTTCTAATTATAGCATGTTATACAAGGGAAGTCAAATTGCTATGTGCAAAGAGTACAGGGTCGCGCAAGAGTAACCTCCCAAAGGCAGTTCGTAAGAAATCGAACGAGCATCTCTTGCCATTAAAATTTCGATACTATATCCTTTAGGCATACTGGTACGTACTTTTGCTTGAGGAGGCCAAGTTTCTTTGAGGAAAGGGCATTATTTATGGCGTATCGTGCCATTTTAGTTTCCAAGGACCCGATCAACTATTTTTTGCAGAAAAGCGATGAGGGGCCATATCTGCGCGTCTCAGATGTGGTACTACGCATCAATCAAGACCCCAGAGAAGTTTTTTCCGGCCTGATTCGAATAGCAACAAACAGCAAGTGGAGCCATTCCGCTCTGCTGTTTCTGGTTAGTGATCCTCCAAAGGGATTTGATAATACCTTTCTGATTGAAGCGATGACGTCCGGAATTCGCCTGGCGAGCTGGCGCAATGAAGTTATTCCTTACCATGAGTTTACAGTTGGTATTAAGCGTCCACGTTTAGATTGGTATGTAGAGACGCCGCCCGAAATTTCGAAGCACGATCCTGATGATCCTGAAGATGTTCATGGTATTGGTTACCTCCGCCATGTACGCGGAATTGCAGTGGATCAGATTAATGGTTTGTACGATCACAAAACCGTGTGGGAACTGGCTGCCTTGTATGCCGAGCGGGTTGCGAAAAGGCACGTTGAGGGTGTCCCACAAGTAGCTGAAGCTGCTAAAGCTGTTGCTGATCTTTTCAAAAAATGGGACGCATCTAAATCTACAACCACCACTGTGCTGCGTTTCATTTGTAGTGGCCTGGTACAGTACAGTTTTTTTGCGGCATTGCGTATTCGCATTATCAATGATCTTGCAAACTCGGAACATCGTGATGCTGCGATGAGCAATCTGAGCAACATGCACAGGATTATTTACCGTGACGACCCCGAGAATGTCGTACCCCATTATATTCAACAGGTCCAATCTGGCAAACTAGACCTGGCTGCTCCCATTCCAGATGATGTGTTGGACCTTCTCAAGACAGCCACCCCTGCCGATTTCAATAACAGTCCAAATTTGGAATGGCGTTACCTGATTCGTAAAGGATGGATCTGGCAGATAGACGAGGTTGCTGAGGGGTATACGCCCGAAAGCAATGAGGAAGCCGAGGTCTTAGAGTTGCTTGGTCCAGAGCATCGTTAGCTCAGGAGCAAGCCACACTCTGTGAGAGAAGCGTTCTAGAAGATCAGGGAAAGTCAAATTCAAGTTGGTGAAAGGGTTATCTGAGCCTGGTGAGTGTCAAAACATGATGCACACCCGCAGCCTCGAGCAGAGTAGACAATTCTCACTAGCATGGACTATACTAATGCAACAAGGAGGATTTGATGACAAATGATTATGACGTTTTAGTTGTTGGTGCTGGTCCTGCGGGTTTAGCTGCAGCAGAAGCTGCAGCCAAAAAAGGTGTACGTACTGTAGTGTTGGAGCGCCAAAACGAAATTGGCTACCCGATCCATACCAGTGGAGGAAGTTGGATTAGTGATATGAGGGTGCTGGGTGTACCTGAGAATCTTTATCATCCCGTCAATAAGATGATCTTTATTTCTCCTCACCGTGAAGTTCTATTGGATTACGACCCTGCCGTTATATGCGTAGCGGATGTTCGAAGATTTTATCAGTATCTTGCAGGTCGTACTATTGCTACAGGGGCTACAATTCGTATGCGTCACACTGTCGAGGAGACGATTATGGATAAAGAGCGCGTGGTTGGTGTGACTGTTAAAAACCATATAGGTGAGCGAGTCAACTTGCGGGCTTCTGTAACCATTGATGCAAGTGGCTTCTCACGACATGTAGGGGTGCGGGCAGAGTTGGGCAAGGCGTTCCGCCGCTATGGTTTTGGGGCAGAGTACGACATGTATGCACCAAACTATCCCCAGGATGAGCTGCTCTTAATTGTGGGTAATAAATTTGCACCCAGTGGTTACGCCTGGGCTTTTCCGCACGGAAATAATCGTGTATCGGTAGGGGTAGGTATAATGCGTCCTGATTGTGGTAGTGATCCCCGTGTCTGTCTGGACCATCTCGTTCATGACTTACCACAGTTGGCCAGGAGGCTCAAGAATGCCAGTCCTGTTGAGTACCACACAGGTTTGTTTCCTGAGGAGGGCTTGCTCGACCGCTTTTCCCGTGATGGCTTACTATTGACTGGTGATGCCGGTGGACATGGTTCAACGTTGGGAGGCGAGGGAATACGCTATGCAATATATTCGGGCCAGATGGCTGGCAACCTTGCTGCTGAAGCCGTGAAATCTGGTGAGACCACCGTTGCATTTCTACGGCAATTTGATAAAAAATGGCGGGCGCGTTTTGGTCGTGACTTGGATATCGCCTACATGGTTAGCAGACACATTACCAGCTTAAGTGATGAACAGTGGGATAGCGCTCTTGATATCATGAAGCTACTCTCTCCTGCACAGATGGCACAGGCTCTACGTTGTGATTTTAGCACTGGCTTAGTGATGAGTATACTCGCACGCAATCCTGGACTTGTAGCAAAAGGGAGCAAGTTAATCCTTGAAGAGATCCTTGTGCGTATCAATAAGACAGCATTACAATTTTCGGAGAGACAATCAGCTTCGGGTGGTAGCCAAGATGGGTTTTAGGGGAGGGTTGGCGTCAGAAATTGAACTGTAGAGAGACTCTGGGGAATAGGGGCTGATAGGCCAGTGGGGAATATATCGCAGTAAAAATGTGTTCTAGATCAAAGAGTAATATTTCTCACCTGGATTACTTCGAGGAGTTTTTTGTGCAGCAATTTCCAATTAATTCTTCAGCAAAAGAACATTCCATAAACGATCAAACGGTAAAAATGTATGCCACCACCTGGTGCGGCGATTGCCGCATGGCCAAACGCTGGTTCGATGCTCACGGCATACCCTATGAATACATCAATATCGATGAGGACGATAAAGCTGCAGAGTATGTTTTGCGTGTGAATCGCGGCATGCGCAGCGTGCCAACAATTGTCTTTCCCGATGGGTCAGTTCTGGTTGAACCAACCCCTCGCGAGCTTGCTTCTAAGTTCAAAGGGTAGTGTAGGATTAGTAACATACGAAACGAAAGGCGATCTCACAATGGTCGCCTTTTTTTGTAGAAGACGTCTCTTCTGATCAATAGGCGCCAACGAAACTGGTGAGCGCACGAAAACCGTCCTGAGGCGCTGCTAGAAGCGTCACTTCTTTATTGCTCTCGAACCAACCAGAAGAGCAGCTCGAGAAGAAGCGAGCGAGATGTATCCGGACAAGCAAAGCGATAAGGAGAAATAGTATGATACTATAAAAACATGAAGGATCAAGAGAGGGACTTTCCATGGAAGAACGCAAGTACTATGATCCCGCACAGCAGCGGTCGGCCACTGGCGATATGGACTCTGAGGCGTTTCGCCTGTATGGGCACCAAGTTGTTGACTGGATTGCAGATTATTTGACACATGTAGGTGAGTATCCTGTGCTCGCCCGAACAGCCCCTGGTGATATTCGTCATGCGTTACCCGACAAGCCACCAGTACAACCTGAATCTATGGAGACGATCCTGGCTGATTTTGAAAGTGTATTACTACCCGGGATCACCCATTGGAACTCGCCGGGTTTCCTGGCCTATTTCAGCATTACCGGCTCGGGTCCTGGTATCCTAGGGGAGATGCTCTCAGGGGCCCTTAACGTTAATGCAATGCTCTGGCGTACGTCGCCGGCCGCAACGGAACTGGAGCAGGTAACTCTCGATTGGCTACGCCAGATGCTTGGTTTGCCGCATCCGCTCTTCGGCGTTATCAACGATACAGCGTCCTCTGGTACGCTCTATGCCCTGGCAGCTGCGCGTGAAACTCTTCCACTACACATACGTCACCAGGGTATGGCAGGAAGGGAAGACGTGCCGCGCCTACGCTACTATGCTTCACACGAGGCTCACTCATCGGTTGAGAAGGCGGGAATTGTGCTGGGTGTGGGACAATCGGGCTTGCGCAAGATAGGCGTTGATGGCGAATTTCGCATGGATGTTGGGCAACTGGAACAGGCCATTCAAGAGGATTTCGCGGCAGGCTGGAGACCTTTTGCGGTAGTTGCCACGGTTGGCACAACCTCTACCACGAGCGTAGACCCGGTGCCACAGATCGCCGATATCTGCGAACGCTACGGTTTGTGGCTACATGTTGATGGGGCTTATGGAGGGTCAGCCGCAGTTGATTCTACTATGCGCTGGGTGTTAGCAGGCTGCGAACGCGCTGATACTCTGATTGTCAATCCGCACAAGTGGCTCTTCACACCTATCGATTGTAGCGTCTTCTACACGCGCAAGCCTGACGTTGTGAAAGCAGCATTCAGTCTTGTCCCTGAGTACCTGCGAAATACAGAGGGTTCGGGTGAGGAGGTGCCCAATCTAATGGATTATGGCACTTCGCTTGGCCGCCGCTTCCGTTCATTGAAGCTCTGGATGATTATGAAATATTTTGGGCAGGAAGGATTAGCTGCTCGCATTCGAGAACATACGCGCCTGGGCCAACTCTTCGCTAGATGGGTTGACGAGTCGGCAGACTTTGAACGTATGGCTCCCACCCCTTTCAGTACGGTCTGTTTCCGTGCTCATTCACATGGAATGGATGACGAGGAGCAGTTGGAAGCGCTAAATGAGCAGATTATGAACAGTGTTAATGCACACGGGCATTTCTTCCTGTCGCATACAAAGCTGCATGGTAAATTTACCTTGCGTGTCGCTGTTGGTAATCTGCGAACAACAGAGAAGGATATACAGGATTTATGGGTGGAATTGCAGACATATCTCAAAGACATGTCTTTCAGAAGAAACAAGATATAGCATGAGAACTCACCCCGGCCTAGAACATGGCCCCATTTATCTCGACTATAATGCAACTACTCCCGTCGACCCGGTAGTAGTCGAAGCCATACTGCCATATCTCACAATGCACTTTGGTAACCCTTCCAGTTCTCATAGCTTTGGGAGCCTGGCGCACCAGGCACTGGATAGCGCGAGAGCCCAGGTTGCCGGGTTACTCGGCTGTTCGCCTGGAGAGATCACTTTTACGGCAGGTGGATCAGAAAGTGATAACCTGGCAATTCGTGGGATAGCTCTTGCTAATCGCAATAAGGGCAACCATATCATCACACAGGTAACGGAGCATCCTGCTGTACTCAATACCTGTCGTGTTCTTGAACGATTGCACGGGTTTCGCATTACTTATTTGCCTGTAGATGAAAGTGGACGTGTTAATCCTGAAGAAGTTGAAGCGGTAATCAGTAGGGAGACTGTGCTCATTACAATCATGCATGCGAACAACGAGACCGGAACGCTGCAACCCGTAGCGGAGATTGCAGAAATTGCTCACAGATATGGCGCGTTGATGCATACAGATGCGGCCCAGTCGGTTGGCAAGATTCCGACCTGCGTCGAAGAGTTGGGTGTCGATTTATTGACCGTTGCAGGTCACAAGCTCTATGCGCCGAAAGGAGTCGGTGCACTTTACATCCGATATGGTCTACAGCTTGAGCCTGTGATTTATGGAGGTAGTCAAGAGTCAGGACGCAGAGCAGGGACAGAGAATGTTGCTAATGCGGTGGCCCTCGGCACGGCTTGTATGTTGGCTCAAGAGCAAATGGCTGAAAGTCAGACACGGGTACGGAGTCTGCGTGATAAGCTACAAAAGCTGCTGGAAGAATATGTGCCTGCACAGAAGTATCTGAACGGGCATATTACCGAACGGTTACCCAACACGCTGAATATCAGTGTGGCGGGTGTTGTTGGTGAGGATATTTTGGCTGCCACTCCGGAGATTGCGAGTTCTACCGGGTCGGCGTGTCATGAAGATAGCACTGATCCGTCTCCAGTGTTAATGGCCATGGGCATGTCGCGAGAAAGGGCGCTTGGCGCACTGCGGTTGACGCTGGGGAGATGGACAACCGAAGAGGAGGTGGAGAAGGCAGCAAGATTGCTTGCGAGAAGCATAGATTCTCTTCACGGAAAACGATAAAATAGAGAGTATAATGCGTAACATTGGAAGCCAAATGCAGGACAGACAGCGAGGGTATGTGAAGTATCCTGGAGCTCGCAGCGGTCTCCAGGAGTTAAAGACAGCCAGGGTATATTGCAAAGGAGCTACCTTCAAATGACCACAAGTGAATCCAGAATACACTATCCAGCTCCAGTCGCCATTGAGCATCCAGAACTCATTGCATACCGCGCGGATTTCCCCATTTTGCAAAGGAAGACCTATTTGAATAGCTGTTCACTGGGCGCTCTTTCGAATCGTTCAATGCAGGGGCTGGCGCACTTCTTGGAGATGTGGAACGAATGGGGGGCACACGCATGGTATGAAATCTGGATGGGAGAGATTGCCAAGGTTCGTCAGAAATTTGCTGCGATTATTGGCGCGCAAGTCCACGAAGTCGCCATTGCTCCTAGTGTTTCTGTCGCTCTAAGTTCCATCGCTACTGCACTGGACTACAGCAAGCGCAACAATGTTGTCATGGCCGATATGGATTTTCCGACACTGGTATATCAATGGCTGGTAAAAGAGCGCTTGGGTGTAGAGTGTCGCTTTGTTGAAAGTCCTGATCGTGTTTATACACCTCCTGAGCTGTTCGAACGTAAAGTAGATGACAGGACTGCGCTGGTAGCTACTTCGCGTGTATTCTTTACCAGTGGCTATATTCAGGACGTGCGAGCAGTGGCGGATGTCGCTCATAAGCATGGAGCGTATGTATTGATCGATGATTACCAGGGAACAGGTCAGATACCCATCAATGTCATTAAAATGGACATAGACTTCCTTGTGACTGGCACGTTAAAATGGTTGATGGGCGGACCGGGATTGGCGTTCGTCTACATTCGGGAAGGACTCATACCACAGTTGCAGCCCACAATCACAGGCTGGTTTGGGCATCGCGAACAGTTCCAGTTCAAGACTCGTGAATTTGTGTTTCGTGATGATGCTGCGAGGGTTGAGATGGGAACTCCGGCGGTGCCGACGATTTATACTGCGAATGGTGGGTTAGATATTGTGCGAGAGATCAGCGTCGAGCGCATCTGTGAGCGAACACGCTTCTTAACAAACGACTTGATAGCCCGGGCTCGGGAACAGGGATGGACTCTCCGGGCACCACAGGAACCAGAGCGCCGGAGTTCAATAGTGATGATAGAATTAGATCATCCCGAAGAGATTGTGGAAGCGCTCGTTGCGAGAAATATTATCACCGATTCCCGTCCCGGCCTGCTACGAGTATCTCCCTACTTTTATAATACGATTGATGAAAATGCTATTGTCATAGATGCTATTACAGAGATACTGAAGGGTAGAGAGAAAGATACCTAATAAATCTAGACCAATTCGACTCTTAATAAGCAATATCAGGAGCTGGCACCATACCCTGATTTGGTGTTGGATTTGGAGAGTTGTTTGCTGCCTGGGTGGGAGAGAAAGTTTTACCTGTTTGAGGAAAGAAAGTTCTCAAGAATATTATCTGTAATTTTTTGAGCTGAATGATTTACGACAGGCGAGAAATGCATGGTTTTAGAACCATAATCATCAAGTCCTTCTGACCACTGAATTGTAGATGCGTTAAAAACCCGAGCTCCACTTTGTGCTGTATAAAGCGTAGAATCTGCTTCATCATGAGGATGATCAATTCCATCGACAGGCGATTTAGCTACAATCTTCAATCCAGCAGGCACATGGTAATCTTTGTGGACGCTGTCATACTCATACCCAACTAACCCGGGCAAACTGTCTCCATTCTTAAGATTGGTTCCAGCGAATATCCAACTTGATGCATCAGCAACTACCCAGGGATATCCAGGACCATGGAAGTAGCCTCGTGACATCGAGCCAAGTAAAGATTGCACGGGTCGATCTATTAGACTATCTCTAAACCCTACAGTGACATGACTATTGTCTTTGTGAGTAAGGGGATCAAGTGAAGCATCCTTATAGCAAACAAGTATACGATTTTGACTACTATTCGATGGTTCATAACGGATTTGCCAGCCCATGGTATCTCCTGCAAAGACTGCAAGATTCACCCCTTGATTGATGGCAGCCTCAAGGTGATCACGCGACTCTTTCGTCCAGTATTCATGATGGCCGACAATCAGAACCCCAGCATGCTTCTTGAAGATATTTGCATCAGTATAGGTATCAACTGAAGAAACATACCCAAGGTCATATGCCTGTTTTTCAAGATAGCGTATCATTGGATATTCCCATGCAAAAAGCTCGCCGGAGCCAGGACGACCCTCATTTGCCAGTGGTCTATTAAACGATACTTTATATGCCCTCTTTCCATTGGACGAATTAAATTCATACAAGCTTTTCCCACCCCACGGATTATATGCCTGGTCAGTATTATCCCCATGAATAAACACGAAGGCAGTAGATCGTTGAGATCGGATAACAAAGGGAATATAATTCTGTTTTGCGTTTGCAGCAATAAGTTTGACAATATATATCCCTGTCACCCAGGAGGGGTCAATGGTAAGAGTAAACGATGTAGGCCATTTCGCGTCAACCAGGCCTGTTTGTGGGTCCATGTGTGGCATAGGGTAGAAGTGCCCTGCAATGGAAGGAATAGATTTCATCAGTCTTCCACCAGTTCCTCCATACCATCCCAATCGATATATATCAGCGGTAAAAGAATGAGATTTGGTGCTTACAGAAAATGAGAGCGTTTCTCCCGCTATTGCGCTTTCTGTCCATGGGTAACCCTCTATATCCGCAAAACGATCCGAATTAAACGAGGCTTTGTTTGTCAACTCCCATGCTGTTGTTCCAGGTAATTGGTTCTCGTAGGTAATGGGATTGGGTTGTATCACTTCTTGTTGTTTATCATTTTGTCTGTGCAGAATAAAAAAAAGGGGGAGAATCAGGAGGGCAGCGATGAGAAGTATAGCAACGAGGTATAAAACTCTCTGGACTAAAAAAGATAAACGAGCGTCATAGTTTTCCATTTTCATCCTCCGTAAGCATCATGGCGGCGCGTGCCATCGTGGTAGATAACATGCGTACCTCCATTACCTGGATGGTATAATGCCTGCTCCATGTAAACCCCACCACTTGTATCTAATGTTCGCATATACGTGAGTGGGACTACCTTTACGCCATTGCGCCATGCTTCGACAAATCCAACTGTTGGGTCCTCTGACCATTTGATATGAACAGTAAAGTCATTCCATTGGTCATACTGGAAGGTACCCATGTTCCACTCATGGTGTGGCCCAATACTTTTACACTTGTTGTGGTTGTCAAGAATGTCACTTTGCATATTAAATTGGAGAGGCGGCCCCGTCAAAATTTCAACAAACAAGGGGGGTGAACAGCGATGGTAAAGGTCCATCCACTGGGTAATGTCGGCGTGAAAACCCCAGGGACTTGTGGCATTGGGAATCGATGGCACATACGTTGACCAGGAGTAGTACCACTCCTGTCCGGGATAACCACCGGTTTGTTGTTGGGATGCGCTTATCTCAGCCCTATCCGCGTATTTACCGCCTCCATAGACTGTGAATTTCCCAGCATACTTACCCCAACGCACTGGGGAGGTAACAGCCTCTATTGAACTGTTTCCCCATTTCCCGCCTGTATGCACACCATCCCACTGGCTGGTATCCCCAGTCTCAAAGTCACCACTCCAGTAGATATGCCCATCACTTGCAGGATACCCCATGGTTGTTGCAGGTGTCGGTGGCTGTCCTGAAGGTGTGCTGGCCACTTTGGTATGTGCAATAACATCAACTCCTTTTGCTTTTTGTTGTACCTCCTGTTTCTGTTGCAAGTGAAAGGCAGTAAGTGAGAGGGTAATAGCTAGAGTGATAGGAAGAAGGAGACCAATGATGAATGAACTGTTGCGTAAGGAAAAAAAGTTTTTAATTCGCATGGTATGATAATACCTCTACTCTAGCATTTCGGCTCCTGTTTCCAGTAATTAAGAATCCAATTAAGGAGCGTCTATTGTGAGATGATCAAGACACTGTTGAGTAAATTTAGCCGGTACCTGATATCCAATGCTTGTATAATACCTTTTGGTGTTGTAATAGGCAATGGCCCGGCTCACCCTGCTGCTACAGTTCTTCGAAAGCCTTTGCTTTCGTAATTGTTCATGCATTCCGCTTGCTCTAGTGCTTTCTTGCCATTCAGAATATCTCACACTTGTCCCAGTTTCCTCTCTGGAATCAGGTACTCCTCTGAAAAATGCCAGGGAAAGAGCAGTTCGCCCCATGACCTATAACGCTTCCCAGTAGCGGCGACCATCTTGGCGGGTTATACGGCCGAAGCCCGGGCTAGGAAAGTGCCCCGCTGCCAGTATTATCTCTTCCGCCTCCAGCATATCTAAGAGATGCCTGCGTGTAGCTATGGCCGGTCCATTATCCATATCATAGACGGAATACCAGCCTGGCTCGGTCACTTGAGCAGGGTGAATAATTGCGTCACCACCAATGAGCGCTTTCTGATCTTTCGAGGAGATAAGTAGCGACATATGTCCCGGAGAATGGCCCGGCGTGGGAATAGCGACGACTTCCTGTGTAAGAGGCTGCTCATCCAAGAGTAAATCAAGGATGCCAAGCTTTTTGAGTGGGGTTAGCATGTGGTCTACATAGGGCGCGATACTCATCTTGACTGCTGGTTGCTGATAGAAATCCCAGTCTACATTGTGCAGCATATAGCGGGCATTTGGGAACAGTGGTACGGCCTCAGGAGTAAAGTTCCAACCTATATGGTCGCTATGCGCATGAGTTAAGAAGACTGTGTTCACATCTTTGGGATCAATATCATTCTCACTTAATACATCAGGAAGTCTACCATACACCACACCCATATAAGGACCTGGCCCGACCCCAGTATCTACCAGCAATGTATGTTCGCGGGTCCGTACGACATAGCAGCCGTAGTGTAAATACCAGGCAGAAGAATCCGCAAACACCTGAGGATAACGTTGATAATAGGGTTCCCATTGTCCTGCCCGTACGGAGGGAAAGGTTTGGACTAAAGGCAGCATAAGACCTGCTCCATCGGTCAGCGCAATGATCTCAACGTCACCGATAGTAATCTTTTTCATTGTTTTTCTCCCGGAGTAGATATATAGGCTGCCCAAGATTTGTGGCGGCAGCCCCTAATAATCTCGCTACATTATTCGCCAAATTCAATAGTTGAGGATACTGTAACATCTGAGGTCAAGCAATACTATCCCTAGCGGGACCAAATATTATCACCGTCAGCTTGCAAGTATTGAAGCCTAAGTGGCTTGATACCAGGGATTTTCCGGCTTCAGAAATAACCTTCTGTTTTGTATTCTCGTTCCCAGCAGAACCTGGGAATATGCCACTTTTTTCCCCTTGTATTTCATTTTTCACTCATGTATACTCAGATGCGAAGGAGAGCGTGCTGTAATAGCAGCGCTGACACTACTTCACGAGGCATACAGTGCGTTCGTGCCATCAACATAAGGGTTGATTAAGAGGTTATGCGAAAAGATGGCATACAAGGGGATGCGCAGAGCATGTTTCCATTCTCGTCATTGAATCCACTATGCTCGTTGAATGCCTTATTAGCCCCTCTCGCTCACCAGCAATCTGAGTGAGAGCTGTATACTCTTAGGGGAGATAGAGATGGCAGGCCGTGAAGGGCAGCAGCTAGGGAACTATCGGTTGCTTCGTCTCCTGGGACGTGGGGGGTTTGCCGAAGTTTACCTGGGACAGCATATCTATCTGAACAGTAAGTCTGCTTTGAAAATCCTTCAGATCACGCTCAATGACGAAGATATTGAACGATTTGTCAAAGAAGCGCGCACCCTCGCAAGCCTGGCACATCCTCACATTGTAAGAGTGCTCGATTTTGCGGTTGAAAATGGTACACCATTTTTGGTGATGGAGTACGCAGCTAATGGTACGCTTCGTCACCACCACCCTCCTGGCTCGCGTCTCCCCATCGAAACGGTGGTTTCCTATGTTCGGCAAGTGGCCTCCGCTTTACAATATGCCCACGATCAGCACTTGATTCATCGCGATATCAAACCGGAGAATATGCTGGTCGGATACAATGACGAGATTCTGCTCAGTGATTTTGGCCTCGCCACACTAGCACTTAATAGTGCCAATCAAAGCACTCAAGCAATGGAGCCTTCGGTGGTAGGTACAACACCCTACCTGGCTCCAGAGCAACTACACGGGAAGTCGCAGCCGGCAAGTGACCAATATTCACTGGGAGTGGTAGTTTACGAGTGGCTCTGCGGAAAGCGGCCGTTCTATGGCTCTCCTTTAGAGATTGCAATGCAGCAAATCACAGCGCCTCCTCCATCTTTACGTGAGCAAATTCCAGGCATTTCACCTTCGGTTGAGGAGGTCGTGATGCGAGCACTTGCTAAGGAGCCACAAAAGCGCTTTGCCAGCGTGCAGGACTTTACTATTGCCCTGGAACGGGCCTATCAATATACTCTGCTACCTCAGTCTTCTTTTGCGCCACCTGCAGCAAGTGAAGCACTTCAGAACAATCTGAAGTCGGGACCTATGTGGAAGGTGCCGACTACTTTCACACCATTGATCGGACGCGAGAAAGAAGTCGCTGATACTTGCGCTATGCTGAGGCATTCGGATGTTCGTTTGCTCACGCTCCTTGGGACTGGAGGCATCGGCAAGACCCGTTTGAGCTTTCAGGTTGCCAGAGAGATGCAAGCATACTTCACCGATGGTGTTTGTTTTGTGCCTCTGGCAGCGGTCAATGAACCTGAACTGGTGATTTCCACGATTGCCCAAGAGCTTGGAATCCAAGAGGTAGGAGCAGAGCCCATCCTTGAACAAGTGAAGGTTGCATTGCACAACAGGCATTTCCTGCTAATACTTGACAACTTCGAGCAGGTCGTAACGACTGCTCCAGTCATAGAGGAACTCCTTGCGGCCTGTCCTCGCCTGAAAATTGTGGTGACAAGCCGCGAAGTGCTGCACCTGGGAGCAGAGCACGAGTTTCCTGTGCAGCCGCTTAGCATGCCCAACCTCAGTCAACTCCCAGAAGACGAGGCACTCACTCAGTACGCAGCAGTTGCCCTCTTTGTCCAGCGTGCGCAGGCTGTCCTGCCTACCTTCCGATTGACTAAGGCCAACGCACGTACGATTGCAGAAATCTGTGTGCGCCTCGATGGGCTGCCATTAGCGATTGAACTGGCTGCTGCACGCATCAAACTACTACCACCGCAAGCACTGCTCACAAGACTTTCGCAGCTTTTCCAGATACTCACCGGAGCATCACGAACGCTGCCACCGCGTCATCAAACGTTACGAAACGCGATTCAGTGGAGCTACAATTTGCTGGATGTTGAGGAACAGAGGCTCTTTCGCAGGCTCTCTGTTTTTGCCGACGGTTGGACATTGGAGGCAGTAGAAGCTGTAGAAAAAGCACTTAATGAACAGGAGATAGGCGCCTTCTCTGTACTAGACAGCATGACATCACTGCTGGATAAAAGTTTATTGCTACAGAGCGTGCAAGAGGGTGAGGAACCTCGTTTTCAAATGCTTCTGACTGTGCGCGAGCATGCACTGGAACTTTTGCAAGAAAGTGGGGAGCTAGAGAAAAGCCGATGTGCCCATACACTGTACTTTCTCAAATTCGTTGAGGAGGCGGAACTCCACCTTAAAGGCCCGCAGCAGACCGCCTGGTTAACGCGTTTGGAGCTTGAGCGAGAGAATCTGCGGGCAGCACTGGATTGGTCTTTGGAAGGTACTGGTGAACGGGTGGAGATAGCTTTACGATTGGGTGGAGCACTTTGGCGATTCTGGTGGGAGCGGGGTCACCTGAGTGAGGGACGGAGTTACCTGGAGAGAGCGCTGAGCAAAAGCGAAGGGATGGGTGTCAGGACACCAAATCGGGCGAAGGCGCTCAATGCTGCTGGGATGCTCGCTGCCATCCAAGGTAACTATAGTCAGGCCGAGAAACAATGCGGAGAGAGCCTGGCCCTCTTCCGAGAACTAGGCGATAAACAAGGCATTGCGAACTCTCTCTACCTGCAAGGTCAGGTAGCCGGGTGGAGGAGTAACTATAGTGCAGCACACTCATTTGCAGAGGAGGCCCTCGCAATCTTTAGGGAATTGGAGGACAAGTGGGGCATTGCCTCCTCGCTCGACACCTTAGCAACGGTGGCCTTGAACCAGGGTGATTACTTGACAGCGTATTCTCTTGCGGAGGAAGGTCTTGTGCTCTCTCGCGAGGTAGGCAATAGAAGTGGAATTGCTCACTCACTTTGGTTGCTTGCATTGCTCATTTTTTTCCAGGGCGACCATACGAGAGCACATTCCTTCCTTCAGGAGAGCCTGGTGCTATCAAGAGAGGTGAACGATAAGAGAGCAGTCGCCGACGCACTTGTCATATTAGGATATGTAGCCTTTTTCCAGGGTGGGTACGATGCGATGCGTACACCTCTTGAACGGGGACTAACACTCCATAGAGAGGTAGGGGATCAGCGAGGGATTGCCATGGCGATGTACGGTCTTGGGTGGTTTGCCCTTGGTCAAGGTGATTACACAACGGCGCGTACCTATTATGAGGAGAGCTTGACTCTTTTTAGAATGTTAGGTCATCAATGGTTCACCGCTAACTGCCTGGAAGGATTGGCAGTCGTGGTCGCAGTACAAGGACTACCTGAATGGGCAGCGCGACTATGTGGCGCTGCCCAGGCAATCCGTGAATCGATTAATGCCTCCCTGCCACCCGTCGGGCGTATCATATACGAACGAGCAGTGGATATCGCAAAGGCAAAGCTGGGTGAGGAAGCTTTTGCTGCAGCGCTAGCAGAAGGGCGAGCGATGACACCAGAGCAAGTTCTCATGGCACGGGGACCATCTATTAAACCGGAACAGATTCCAACAGCGCGTCAGCGGTCGAATTCTACAATAAAGGTGCCAGTCCAGAATACGGGGGGGTTGACACCACGTGAGGTCGAGGTGCTGCGCCTGGTTGCGATGGGGTTGACCGATGCGCAGGTGGCTGAACAGCTCGTCATCAGTCCGCGCACCGTCACCTCACACCTGACTTCGATCTATGGGAAGATCAGCGTTTCCACACGTACTGCCGCAGCCCGCTACGCTATTGAGCATGGTCTGGTCTGAGCGGCCTGGTTTTGATGGCACTCTGATCAGAAAGGTCCGTATGAGAGTATATGCTGTCCGTAGGCATCCCACAGCTTGCCAAGGAAGAATACGCCGAAACTGGCCAGAATTTTCGGTTTATCAAGCACATTTTGTGCTTCAACTCGAAATGTCGTCAGTTGCTTGAGAAAATCAAGAAAAGTAACCTGGAGAATACCAGATCCTACAACCCCGGCGTGCGCTTCTTCTTCAGACTCTACATGTCCCTGCAATATTCTCACGAAAAGCGTAGTTGAATCGCGCCAGGCATCAGAACCACGATCATTCTGAACCAACTTGAATCCGCTCAGGGTTAGTGGATGTCCAACTCCGTCGCGAAAGTAGAGGCGGTAGAGCATTCTCTTACGCGTTGGGTCTTCTTCATCTATAAAAAGATTGAACATGCCTTTTTCTACAGGTAAGTTCCCACCAAGCTCTTCACATTTCACATAGCCCACTGCAGAGGCAACGTGCTCAGGGTCCGAAATAAAGCGATTTACTCCGTCCACTTTGATAGTCAGATGCAACATCAGGAATGTCCCATTTATACTTCCTTTTTTGTAACCAAGATCGTAGTCCGTTTCACCAAAAGCGATGAATCCTCCAAACTCATCGATGAAGGTCAGCTTAGTGGCATCGGTTGGGGAGGGTTGATTGGGTTGGCTCAGTTGTATACCTTGCTCCACACACCACTGCCGCCCTCTCTCTACGCCGAGGTTCACCGACTCTTTGATGCGATCTGTACTAAGGTTGATGATGTAGTGGAGAGGCACCTCTGCCCTGAGGATCTTCAGCTCGATATGGCGACCGAACTCACCGGTTTTTCCCGCTGCTATCGCTGCGTTATTCTCGTCAATCCGACGCGCAATCCATCTGAACTGTCCATTTGCGCATGTCTCAATGATTTGAAAGTAGTTGGCGATGAAGCCATTATTCCACTCACTTTTTTCACTCATCGTCCAGATCACCCAAAGCTCGTCGGCACCGCGACGTATGGCTTCCTCAAGATTGGCATCGTTAATGAATACAGCATCGATATAGATGTTCTCATCAATGATAACGGGAGGAAACCACATAGGGATCGAAGCACAGGCGACAAGATAGTCCTCTGTCATCTTGTCAGGCGTCAGTATCTCTAATTCGTGGTCGCTGAAGTTGTACACATTGAATGTAGCCTCATGCTTCGAGGCCCGAATCCTATCCCAATCAAGACCCCATCCGGTGAAGACTTGCTCACGAAAGCGATCGAACCTGAGTATCGAATCAGCATAGAAGAGTTTTGTATACTGCTGCCAGTTAAAATCCTCGAAGAGAGACACAGGTAGATTGCGCCAGTTGTCGGCGATTTGAGTGCCAGTCATTCCCTGGCAGTACATTGCTAGGTTGAAAACACCTCCACTTACACCATCCACATGATCAAATGTGATGCCTGCCTCGTCGAGCCAGATCTGCAAAACGCCCGCCTGGAAAGCAACTTTCATACCCCCTCCTGCTAATATCAGGGAGCGCTTTTTATGAGAATAATTGTCACTACCAGTCTCACTCATAAATTATTTCCTTTGTTCTCAATAATGGCTTCCGCAAAGCGATCAGCAAGAGCTGCAATGGTCAGACTAGGATTTGCTCCAACCGGTCCTGGCATCACCGATCCATCCGCTATATAGAGATGGGGGTAGTTAAAGACCTCACCGTACGAGTTTACAACTCCCTCTGTCTCATTTCGGCCCATTGGACAACCGCCGAGCGGATGTACAGTAATCACACGATTGAAATACCAGAGTGGTTCGTCGACAAACTCTGCACCTAAAGCAGAAGTGATAGCGATCATTGTTTGCCTGACCCTATCATAATAAGGGTCGGAAGCCTTTGGACTCCAGTCGATGTCGAGCATATTGTTTTTTAACTTCATCCTTCCGTTTGGTATATCTCGTCCCATGCCGTCCAGAGGCAAAAGACCCGCAGAAAGCTCACATGTACCAAACAAAGTAGAGATGACTCCACTCAGGTCGCTCTCCTTACCTCCTTTTAACCAATCCACAATAAGCCTTTTAGCACTGTGATACACGCCTCCCAACGCACCAGGTATGTCGAATACCTGCAACATCCAGTTCGCAAACTCTGGGTATCCTGCATCCTGTATATAGAAGCCACGACCCCCACCGCCATCTGCAGCGTCTGGAATGCGGATAGTACTCGTGATGGCAGGTCCATGAGAGGGATCAATTACACGCGGCACTCGAGTGCCGTTTGTACTATCACTACACTTAAGGGCAAAAGCAAGGAAATCTCCATTACCGCTCACGTGTGTTCCGAGCCGTTGGCTGATATGTGGAAAAGCTGCCCGATTTTTTAGCAAGAGATAGCTAGTACCGAAAACCCCTGCTGAGAGGATGAGTCGGTCAGCAAGAATGGTCTTCGGAGGAAGGATGGCCGGGTCTTGAGTAGGAGTTGGTTGTCCTTCTCGCTCGAGATCATGTTCAACATATGAAATAGAGTAACCACTATCATGTGGCTCAAATGAACGTACTTCACAACATGTTTTAATGTCCGCTCCAAGCCTCTTTGCTTCGGAGAGGTAGTTGTAGTCAAGCGTGTTCTTGCTTCCAAAATTGCAGCCGATGTTACACTCACTGCAAAGGCGGCAGGTAGAGCGTGCGTTATTCGAGCCATGTATGTTTGGGTACTGTTCATGAATTGGCACACCGGGTACAGGAACCTCACCCTCGTTTCCAAATGTGACAGCTAAATTCGGCAGATACCAATTCAGATTGAGCTTTTGGGCAGCAGCTTTCAACGCTTTCGTGCGAGAGGTCTGATCGTATGGTGCCTGCCCGAACGGGTATGGTTGTACATTTAACATCTTCTCAACATGATCATAGTGAGGATCGAGGTCTGCACGTGTTATGGGCCAGTATTCGTAGCCACCGTTGGAGAGATCTTCCTTTACAAACCACTTCTCATCTTTGCGAATCATCACATTTGAATAAATCAATGAACCACCACCAAGTCCACTTGAGACCAGGGCATTGAGACTCCCAAATGACCAGATGCTGAACAGGCCATACTTTCCTTCACTGGGGTCCCAGAAATTGTCCTTCATTCTGTACGGGCTGCGAGGAAATGAGCCGGGAGGATATGGTCGTCCTCGTTCCAACAGGCAGACTTGTAGACCTGCTTCCGCAAGTCTATATGCCATTACAGCTCCCCCGAATCCGGAGCCAACAATAACCGCGTCAAAGTGAATTTCGTTCATGTTAACACCTACACATTTATCTGTCTGTACACCTATGGCCGGGTTTTGAAAACTCTTGAAGCTATTAGATGTTTTTCGAAAATATGGCAATTTACATTTTAAAGGTGAACGACCGCGAGTTCTATGTTTTGTATATGAAGCTCAGGAGGTCAAAACATAACTCACAATCGCACATTATCACATCAGTACTTAACGTGCAAGTAAGAGAGCCATGATCCTGGACTGATTATGGCTGTTGCCTTCCAGAAACATTCGAATGTCTGTGAAGATACATGAGCCTTAAGCAAAGCAGACCATAGTGGACTAAGAGATACCTGTACTGACAAGACTTAGGGGTAGTGACGTTGTATAATGTAAAAGAAGAAACGTTACGTAAGCAGGAGGGAACAAAGCTGATAGCGTGGTCTCCTGCGAGTCTCCATCCTACATCTATAACACGATTGAAGAAAATGCAATTGTAAAAGATGCAATTGCGGAATTTGGGAAAGTAAAAAATAGGTCTAATCATTTAGAGGAGGAATCCTATGTTGTGTCCAAACTGCCACGTTGAATGCCTGGCAGATGATGTGTTTTGTCGCCGCTGTGGAACTGATCTAACGTTGCCTTCAAAAAGCCTCGTGCCAGCACAAACAACTCTCCCGACTTTACTGCACAATCCGCAATTGCCGCGCCTGGCGGCCGGGGTAGGCGCTATCGCCGTTGGTTTTGGTTTAGAACTGCTGCGCCGGAGTTTGTTGGCTCGCATGACACGTCCTCCACGTTCTGCATCAAATTATCTGCCTGCATCGACGTTTGAATCACTTCGTGACGTCTTCTCAACACAAGGTGATAAATCTTTGAAATTGCCTAAGGGTTATGAAATACATGAAACCGCCGTCTATATGAGACGAGTGATACGCCGTGATGCTTAAGGCCTGGGAGCAGAAACATGGCTTTATTGCTGCGTGAGGGGGATGTGCTTTCCCTCCTTGAGATGCCCGGTGCCATTATGGTATTGGAACAGGCCTTTAGTGCGTGGGCGCAAGGAAACGCTGTAAATCGTGCTCGAACACGTATTGTGCAGGAAAATGGTGTAATGCACCTACTCGCTGCTGCTACGCCAACACTAGGCGTCATGGGATTTAAGACATACACGGTGTTTCGGCCAGGAATGCGTTTTGTTATCATGCTCTTTAGTGCATGGGATGGGCACTTGCTATCCATCATCGAGGCTGATTGGCTGGGTCGTATACGTACCGGAGCAACGAGCGGGCTTGCTACTAAGTATATAGCACGTCCAGAAGCATCGCTGGTGGGTCTCATAGGTGCAGGCAAACAGGCGGTTACTCAACTCATGGGTGTGTGTGCTGTACGCCCAGTAAGAGCTGTCTATGTCTATAGTCGTCGCCTGCCGGAGTGCGAGAAGTTTTGCAATGAAATGATGCGCAGGATTCCTATTGAGGTGAGACCGGTTGCAAGCCCGAGACAGGCTGTAGAGGATACAGACATCGTGATTACTGCTACCTCTTCGCCGGAACCAGTTTTGCCTGGGGACTGGTTAAAGGCTGGATGCCATGTTAATGCTATTGGCTCTAATTGGGCAAACAGGAGAGAGCTTGATCTGGCTACATTGCAGCGTAGTGATGTGATTGTGACCGATTCTAAGGAACAGGCACGTGCAGAAGCCGGTGATTTTATTATTCCTGCCAACGAGGGGCTATTTGATTGGAATAGGGTGTCTGACCTGGCGAATGTGGTTGCTGGTCATGCGCCAGGGCGTGAGTCGCCGAGTGCGATTACGCTTTACAAAGGTGTGGGTATTGCACTCGAAGATGTAGCAACAGCTGCCCATGTTTATACTCTTGCACGAGAGCGGGGTGTAGGGGAAGAGATAAATTTACTTCGTTAGGATGTATGTATGCAGAAGGCTAGTTTATATGAGCGGCAGGGCGACCGTGATAGTTATTTTTTCCGTCTTTCGCTTATACTGCTGCCTTTATTGGTATTTCTTTCAGCGTGTGCATCAGGAAATGGTATCTTTGCAGGAGGTACCTGGCAATCAGGTGGACTACAGCATCAGCACATCCGCACACTCACGGTAGATCCAAACAATGCTCAGAATATTTATGCAGGTGATGCGCAGAACGGCGTTTTTCTAAGCATGGATGCTGGAATGCATTGGAGTCAACGCGGCCTAGGTTTACCTTTACCGACCGCCATCCACGCACTTGATTTCGATGATGCTGGAAAAAAGCTTTATGCTGCAACTGATACAGGTATTTTTGTCAGCGCGGATGCGGCACAGCACTGGAGTGCTATCGGCGGCCTCCCTGTCGATAGCTATACCTCGCTGGCTTTTGATTTAAAATCCCCATACACTATCTATGCAGGGGCAATGCACCGAGGGGCATTCGTGAGTGTTAATGATGGCTCTTCCTGGTCCGCTGCTCATGGTGAGTTGCCGGTGGGGATTTTAATTAATGGTTTGACGTTTGATTCTGACCAGCATCAACTTTGGGCTGCAACAAACATGGGTGTCTATCGTTCAAGCGATGCGGGAACTACGAGGCATGCTTTGAGTAATGGGCTGCCCGCTTCCGTGGTTGTTAACACAGTATTGCCCGCTTCTATCAGTGGAGGCAATCAGAAGCTGGTCTTCGCCGGAACAAGTCATGGCTTTTTTCGTTCCGAAGATGCTGGCGAGCACTGGTCAGCTAGTCAAGTATCACTTTCTGGAACGACCGTCTATGCTATTCTTATTGACTTTCGCAAGGTAAACACGATCTATGTTGGAATCGGCCTGGGCGCACTGCGAAGTGACGATGATGGTCAATACTGGGGTGCGGTTGCCGGTGGCTTACCGAAAGGTCAACCTGTATACGCGCTTGCCATGGGGTCCAATGGTTATAACCAACTGTATGCTGCTAGTAATGATGTCTATCTCTTTCCTGGGAACAGCAGCGGTTTCGATCCTTCACAGCTCTTACCTTTGTTGTTGATTTTGGCTTTCTTTTTTGCGCTCTTTCGACTTTCGCAGCGTGGGCGAAGAAGTTCACAGCAGATGCTCAAACCTGAGCGAATTGGTGAAACAGAAACCCCGAAGTCTCACATCCCAACGAGGGATACCTTTATGGAGAATATGTCGGAAAAGACGCAAAACAACAATGTGCGGCCTGTTCCCCAGAAGCCAGTATTACCTGCCAACGGTGATGATAGTAATGCGTATCGAGAGAAAGATATCTAGTTTAACTCATTAACCATTGCATGATGGCACGGCAGTTGGTTTCATGCGCCCATGAGTAAAAAGTACAGTCGATGTCCCCGGTTATTCCAGTGACTACCTCATCAAACGGATAGCTTATGATTTCGGCAGTATGTTCCAGCTCTGCTTCATGTGGTCGTCCTGTTTGAAGCACTCTTTTGCAGCGTCGTTCGATCTCGCGCACATAGGCCAGATTCTGTTTTACCAGTTCTGGGCTGGTGGTCTTACCATGTGAACACAGCACATGTTGAGGCTGTAGTGAGATGAGACGTTCAAGAGTGGTAAACATGTGGGGAGCACAAATGGCTCCTTCTATAATAGGCAAGGGCTTTTCCACCGCATCGAACGCCAAAAGCAAGTGTAGTTGGGGAATCCATGCCACGATCTGATCAAGATGATGTCCAGGAGCATAGAGCAGTTCAATGGTCAGGTTACCATCGTGAATGGCAAGGCCATAATTGAAGATAATGGTCGGTGGAACCAGCGTAACATTCTGGAAAGTTGCATCGCACTGCTGAAAATCTAGCAGTTCTTTGCGTGCCTCTGCTGATTGCAGGCGTTCCAAACAGTGCTCGTGCGCAATGATCGGGGCAGCATGTTCACCTGTAAAGTAGCAATTGCCCCAGGCGTGGTCCCAGTCTGCATGGCTGTCGATGCAGAGCACTGTTCGCCCTTGCAGTTCAGGACTGAGCAGCTCCATCATTGCTGAGACATCCTCGGGGCACATCATTGTGTCGAGTATAATCACGTGTAGGCCAGTGATAATGGCATAGGCATCAACTTCCATCCCTTCGAATTCTTTCATGCCATGGAATGTGCGCCGAAATACGCGTATACGCTCGTCGGCACTCATTTCAGGGACAGCAATGACCCCATTTGCTGCTGACATATAGGCTCTCCCCTTAAGAACCGCTAATGATGCGTACCAATAAAGGCTATAACGAGATAAAGAACAAAGAGCAAGATACAGACCAGGAGAATGAGGCCGTAGCAGGTTAGCGTCCAGGCGCGGCGAGTGTTCAGGGCCTGGCGTAATTGCTCGGACATATCGGGAGGGTCAAGTTGTATATCGGGGCAGAGTTCGGTAATGTGGGGCAGCATTGCGCGAAAATCGCGCGCATTGGACATGCCCTCGGCCAGGATGATCGTGGTGTCGTCGTCCAGGTCCGCCATCAAAACCAATTTGGCCGGGTTTGGATCACCTGGCATTAAGGTAAGCCGCTTGATGGCCTCAAGCTGCAGGCGTAATTCTTTATCTTCCTCCTGTCCTGTAACAACCAGTTCATCGGTGTAGAGACGTATCTCTTTTCCCATGCCGAAGCGTACAGTACTTATAGGGTATTCTTTGATAATGTTGTTCTCACTCATCCACGATCTCAATATCTAAGTAGTACGATGTTGTGCACGCTACAGATTGTACAGCATTTGTAGCCCTGCGTCGAGGGAGAGCAAAACAGGCAATTGTGACTTGACATGTGGTATAAATAAACCTTACAATTCGGAAAATGATGTGAGAAATAGCAAACGAGGAGCATTGTGCATTCTTATGGCTCGTATAGGTCTGCTAGAAGATAATTCCCGTATCGCGAAGCTTTGTGTTACCATGTTGAACCTTGCTGGACATGAAGTCGTTCTTTATGAACATGCTGAGGAATGTCTGGATGCTTTGTTTGCAGGGGGAACGAATTATGGTAACGGCATACAGCCAGCGCAGGAATCTTTTAAGATACCCAGGTCCAGTTTGCCAGTGGAAGTGCTCATCCTTGATCTCCACCTTCCCGATATGAATGGTTTCGAGGTATTGCATCACCTGCAGTCTCATCCTAACACACGGGCCCTACCTCTAATCTTTTGCACTGCGGCCACTGATACTGAAGTACGGCAAGCTTTGAATATCGCTCCAGGTGCAGGTGTTGTGTGGAAACCATTTAAATTACAGACTCTCACCTCAGCGATATCCGAGGCTCTGCAGGCCCCTTGAAGTCTCCCTCAGAGTGTCTTCTGTCGAGTTGGTAAACCTCGTCAAGAAATACAAAATGTGATAGAATAGGTATCAATCTCATTGAGCTGTTGCCTCGCACGCACGTTAAAACGGATGGGTTCCATTAGAAAGAACTGTCCTACATATGAGTACAAATGAAAAAGAAGCGGAAGCGTTAGATGCCTATTCGAACGCCGTAACGAGTGCGGCGGAACGTGTTGGCCCTGCGGTAGTACGCATTGATATAGAACGTGAAGGTGGTCGCCTTGCCAGGACTGTATTCGGCGGTGGTTTAGGCTCTGGCTTCATCTTTGCCTCGGATGGTCAAATCCTCACCAATGCCCATGTCGTTGCCCAGGCGCGACGAATCCATGTGACGTTAGCCGATGGGCGTACTTTCGATGCTGGCCTTGTTGGCAGCGATACTGAAGTTGATGTTGCTGTACTGCGCATCGGCGCGGATCGCTTGCCGGTGGCCGAACTGGGACGAACTCAGTTGAGAGTTGGTCAACTGGTGATTGCCGTTGGGAACCCTTACGGTCTGAACTGGACGGTTACAGCGGGGGTGGTCAGCGCCTTAGGTCGCACGTTAGATGCTCCTGGTGTACGTAAAATGACCAACCTCATCCAAACAGATACATCCATCAACCCGGGGAATTCTGGTGGACCGCTGGTGGATAGCCAGGGACGCGTGGTCGGCATCACAACAGCTATGATGCCACTGGCGCAAGGACTCGGGTTTTCCATACCTCTGGATGCTGTAAAGTCGGCGATAGCACGCATTAATAAGAGGCGTGAAGGGACTTCCACAGGCGTATCAATGGGTGTTGGAGGGATGCGCGTGCGGCTGGATACACAATTGCGACAGGCTCTCAGGCTGCCACAGCAGTATGGTATGGAGCTGCTGGAAATCCGACGCGGCGGACCCGCTGAGAGAGCGGAACTCAAGCGGTTGGATGTGATTATAGCGGCCGGGAGTGAACCTGTAACGGAACCACGAGACCTTCAGCGGATTGTACGACGACATAAAGCGGGCGAGAAAGTTCCAGTCAGTTTCTTGAGAGAAGGCAAACAACGTAAAGTAACTGTGGTACTGTAGCATTCCTCAAATTTAGTACCTGGTACTAAATTTGAGATTCCTAAATGTGATGCGTCTTATATTAGTAGAGTGAGGTGGATCACATTTCTGGGTCTGATGGCCCAAAAGGAAAAAGCAATGGTACCTATCCTGTTGGCGCTGGCTTTCGTGAGTGGGTCTACCGGGCTTATAATTGTAGGAATAAGGGGAAATCTGTACTTTTATTCGCGTGGTGCAATTAGATTCCCCGCCTCCAGGCGCTTGCGTGGTCTATAAGCTATTGCTGCAAGATCGGTGCCTGTTAGAGTGACAAGGGGTACAATTGCCTTGAATATCTGCTTTTGATGCCATTTCTGTGCATACGATCGCGCAGGTATCACAGCCACAACATATAGTTTTATAAGTTTCTCTCACTTATCGTCAATAGCCACCACCTAACTTTTGGTGATCCCACGAGACTATCTCTACTGGTTTCACAAAGACCACCACTCGTTTAGCTGCCTGGGCTTCGACCATCTGGCGTGTATTATCATTCAAGGAGCCAGTGAGACGTACCCAAATGGCCTCACCTATCCGTTGGACTGTTTCGCGGTCGTCGTTGATGATTGCCCGTCCTTTAATCTGGACTCCCCGCAGTTCATCATAGCGTTCACCAGTCTCTACAAGACAGGTAAGCCTGTCGTCTCGACGCAGGTTGACAACCTTTTGCGACTTAGCATACGTCCAAAAAGCTATCTGGTCATTTATCAAGACATACCACATCGCTATCAAGTGCGGCCATCCGTCGTGGTCAATGGTGGCTACTTGAAGTGTGCGCTGCTCTTCAAGAAATGCGCGTATTTCTTCGTCGTTCATGCGGATCAGGTCTCGACGACTCATTTATTTCCCTCCGTCATCACTTTCCTAAATATTGAGTGAGAGTTGGCAATATGTTCAGTATCGCTTATAGACGCGGATTGAGAAGCTAGACGCAGTGCGTTTTAACTCTAAGGGTCGCCTGCCAGAAACATCCCAATTTCTCTCAATGCCGCCATTGCCCGGCACGTAATCTCGATAGACTCATAATATGGCACCCCCTCTGCGCGCAAAATATGCAGGGCAGGAATATTGTGCCTGGCGTAAATAGACTGCACGAGTACAGGTTTCTTGTACTGCCTCACCAGCCTGCCAATTTCGTGTGCCGCGGCCACTTCTCTAGACCCAAAATCCTCGGAAAGAAGCCAGCGATATCCTCCAAATAGCCCCGTAATTATCACGCCATCGACTTCAGGATCTTCGAGGCAAGCCTCTGTGAGCCAGGCGAATGAGAGGGGGTCTTCATCGGCCGCTCCTGCAATGTCGATGGGGTTTGTGGCAGTTGCGCGGGCTGGCATGAGCCTTCGCAGGTTTTGTTGCGTTTCTGAGCAGAGTACAGGCACTTCCAATCCGGCACGTATGACTGCATCACCAGTGGCGACGACACTGCCTCCACCATCGCCGATGATAGCAATGCGACGTCCGCCGCAAGGGGTGGATGGTTGCGTTGCCAGAGCCTGGGCTACGGGAAATAGTTCGTCTGAGCGTAGGACTCGTACCACGCCGCTGCCGATGAGGCTGGTATCATGATCGGGTCGCACGGTCGAGATCGTCCCTGTATGTGCCAGCGATGCGCGTACACCTACTTCTGTAGCGCCACTCAGCAGAATGACAACGGGTTTGTAGTGACCTCGTTCGCGCATGCTGCGCGTAACCTGGCGCAGTGTTTGCTCTTGAATTGCTTCAATATAACCAGCGATTACACATGTTTCAGGATCATCTGCCAGGTACTGTATACATTCTGGGAAGGTGACATCGGCAGCATTACCTACGCTTAAAAATGTGGTGAATCCGAGGCCATCTAGGTGTGCTTGAGCGTAAAAGTACATGCCCAGGTTGCCGCTTTGCGATATTAGACCAATGGGTCCAGCGGGTAAAGGGAAAATCATACCCAACGCATTGAGCCGTGAGCGGCGAACATAGATTCCCATACAGTTACTGCCAATAATGCGAATACCATGTTGTCGACAGCGTGACACCAGCTCCTGCTCCAATTTGTGGCCCTCTGACCCGGTTTCACTGAAGCCAGCAGTAATGATCACGATACCCTTGACGCCATGAGCGATACAATCTTCAACTGATCGAGGCACATGTTCGAATGAAGTGGCAATGATTGCCATGTCGACCTGAGTGGGTACATCGCGCAGGCTGGCGTAGGTAGCGCAGCCTAACACGTCGGTGACGGAAGGGTTGATGAGATAAATATTGCCGGGGAAGCCCCCGGCAATTAATTGTTTAGCTGCAACATGGCCCCATTTATGGGGGGCACGCGATGCGCCCAGGATGGCCACAGAGCGAGGGCACAGAACATCTTCAAGAGGGTAAGGAACACTGCTCATTCATCATCCTCGTCAAGGTCAGATTGCTGTTGATTATTCTCGCGTTCCTTGCGCAGTAATTCTTCAACGCTGCGAATCAGAGAGTCCGCACTTGGCAGAGGGCCTGTGCTTACCGGCCTATCTGGATTGAAAATGATGTCGTCCTCGTCACCTTCATCCAACTCGTCAGCATCCTCGCTTAGGATATCATCAGTTTGCTCTTCCAATTTGCGTACATACGCGCTTGCCTCGGGGTCGCGCGCAACCAGCATGGTGATTTGCTCCTCGAAGCGCAGTGCATCCGCCTGGATACCGCTCAAATCGAGGTCAAAGGAAAGGAAAGTATTCAGGTACGTAAGAAGAGCGGCTGTGACCTTGATATTCGGTGTAGCGGCGAGGTAATGGGGTGCCGCGGCCCATAGGCTTGATACAGGTATACTAGCGCGACGGAACGTATCTTGCAAGACGCCGACCATACCAGTAGGGCCTTCGTAACGTGAGTTGTGAACATCGATCTCTTGCAGGCGTTCTAACATCTCGGCGTTAGATGAAAAACCGGTGACCGGTACTTCTATTGAATGCGGTATGTTGGCGAGAAATGCGCCAAGCAGCAATACCTCCGAGACGTTATGTCGTTTGCAAACCTCTAGAAAGGTCGATGTAAAAGTCTTCCATTTGAGTTGTGGTTCAACACCAAGAAACAAGATAATGTCGCGCTCAAAATGGGGGGCAGCATAAGACAGAAATTGGTTTGAAGGCCAGGTTATCATGCGCTGAATGCCCCTGCTGGTGTGGATCGTTGGCCTGGTCTCAGTAAAAACGTAAAATTCCTCTGCCTCGATTTCCGCAAACTTGACAGGTTTCCAGCGATCAATCAAAAATTTGATGGCTGTAGTCGCGGCATCGGCAGCATCGTTCCAACCTGCAAATGCAGCCACGACCACAGGATTGCGCAATTCTGGTTTTTTGTGATAATGTACGAATGCCATCGTACCTCCTCAACGTCTTCCTGACCATGCAATGGAATGGATTGACCCGTTAATTGATGATACTATTGTACCATGCCTGTCACTGATTGAATATAACACGATGGATGAAGGGAGGGTAGAAGGATTGATGTCGCTCCAGGTAGTATTAGATATTCAGGTATCGAAACCAGGGGTGCTCGGGGTTAATAGTGGCCGGGACGATATCACCCATTCGGTAATCAAGAGGTTGGTGTGATTCCTTCACAAAGTAGTACGTTAACTGAGTTTGAGGGTTAGTCCACTTTGCGAAGACACGATAGGTGTGTTCGCGAAAACCCGAAGGCTGGTTGCTTGATGGGTCCCATCTATGGGTCACTAAGGCATAGACGCATACTGCACTCCTATCGAGTCTTTTCTTGAATGAAACAGCAAAAACGATCATCGCAACGAAGATGACAATGAAAGCAGTTGCAGTGATGAACTCAAATGTGGGATACATTTGGAGTCTCCTTGTTCGATGCTACAATAAGGATTCTCTCCTACAATTATAATTCGTCTCTTTTGGCTTATCAAGATGAGTATTGGATCAACCTCAGTAGAGGTTTACTGCCAGAATTGCATCGGTAGCTAATGTCAATTGTGCTTTCATATCGAAATTGTGTCCATATTCGGGTGTACATACTGCTTTCGAGGCAGATAGCCTGCAATAATGGGTATTTCATATAGCCATATACTATTGACCACTAACTCACCGTCCCCTATACTTCTAGCATGGAATCAACTACAATACCGGTTATTTATCAGGATCATCACCTGCTGATTGTGAACAAACCTGCGGGTTTAGTCATTCATCCAACATATAAACATGCAAATGGCACAATGTGGGATGCGATTTTGGCATATCTTGTTCATCAGGGAAGCGATGGCTGGCAGCCACCTGAGCTGCCTGATGATCCAGCGTGGGCTCGTGCACCTGAGGATGTACGAGTAATGTTGCGCGAAA
>WNGD01000015.1_pt1 | contig 126817 bp, 92 predicted proteins | sample 5400671 | NCBI WGS metagenome assembly WNGD01 (sample SAMN13153369, study PRJNA577476) | soil metagenome | isolation source: 40 cm soil or saprolite under grassland replicate 2 | place: USA:California | collected 2016-06-15 | reverse complement strand
TCGATCGAACCGGACCTATTCAGGTTCCGGATACGGGGAGTTGGGGGACGTGGGCGACGCTCACGTTTCCGAACATTAGCCTGCCTTTGGGCCAACACATTATGCGACTGGCATTGGACCAGAACGGTACCCAGCCATACCCAGCCGTCGCCGACTTCAATTACATCAGACTTGTCGCCCCGGGTGTGAACCAACCGCCGACGGTGAGTATTACAGCACCGGTCAGCGGTACAACCTTCACTGCGCCCGCGACGATTTCAATCAGCGCCACCGCTTCAGATCCGGATGGCCCGGTCAGCAAAGTTGAGTTCTTTGGCGATAGCAGCTTGATCGGTACGGTGACAGTTGCGCCATATAACATCACCTGGAACAACGTCGCTGCGGGCACGCATTCGATCACTGCCAAAGCCACGGATAATCCGGGCGCGGCGACGACTTCGGCCGCTGTCAGCATCACGGTTAACTCGCCGAATCCACCGCCGCTTCAACCGCCAACAGATAGTCTAGCCGTGAACCAGATCGGCCGGCTGACGTCAATGGGCAACGGGTCAATGCGCATCTTCAATTCATACGATGCGTTGGGCCGCACGACCCAGACAGTTCACAAACTGGACGGAACGAATTACGTTACTCTTACCAGGTACGGTTATCCGCAGAATCCAAGCACACCAGGTCCTGGAACTGCGGTCTCGTTCCAGAGTTTGCCCGACTTCGAGAGGCTCGACTTCACCTACGATGCCGGTGGCGCACAGCAGTCGATTAAGACTACACCACGAAACGGGTCGCAACAGACCGTCGTCAGCAGCGTGCGACGCAACGCTCGAGGACAGACGACTCAAGTCGTCTATGGCAATGGCGCCCTGAGCACACACAGCTATAACGATGCGACGAACCTGCGCCTCAACCAGATCAAAACAGTCGTCGGCGCTACGACGTTGCAGGACTACCTCTACTCTTTCGACAACAACGGGAATGTTACGGGCGTGACTGATAACGTCACCTCCACATTGAGTGCAACTTATGGATATGACGACAAGCTCGACCAACTGACTTCGATGACACCGGCGGGCCAACCCGCTTTGCCATACAGGTACGACAACTTGGGCAACCTGACGAATAAAGAGAACGTAACGCAGACTTACGGAGGTGCGGGCCGCGGCCCGCACGCGCTGGCCACTTCGAATGGAGTCACCTACAACTACGACGCGAATGGCAACCTGATCGAGACAAGAAATAGCAATAACAGCGTCGCTACCTCCATTACCTGGAATGCCGAGAACATGCCGATTCAGGTTGTGCAGAGCGGCGTCACGATTTACCAGAAGTTTTTCCTGGGTGAGAGTCTTTGGAAGAAGGTTGAGCCAAACGTCACCACCTACTATCTGCCCTCCATGCGAGTCGAGAACGGTCTGTTCCGGAAATTCTTTGGTGGCTTTGCTGAGCGCTCACCCGACGGCGCTTTGAAGTTCTATCACAACGACCATTTGGGAAGCGCATCGTTGGTCACGAACGCAAGCGGCAACCTGATCACTCGCCAGGCATACATGCCCTATGGCGAGGATCGTTTCGTTGATCCTTCCGGCAGTTTCACACCGAAGTACCAATTCAACTTCAAAGAGAAGGAGTCGATCGGTTTCTATGACTATGGCGCTCGGCTGTACAACCCGTCGACGGGGCGGTGGCTGTCGCCAGACTCAAGTGCGGCAGATGGATTAAACCGGTACGTCTACGTGAGAAACAACCCTCTTCGCTTTACTGATCCCACTGGCCATCAAAGCTGCGCAGAGTGCCCTGCGCAGCTGCGGACCGAAGCCGAGCGGAGTCAATGGCAGAGGGAGGAGCGCCAACTAGCCCAGTTCAGGATTGAGTTTGCCCAGTACGAGGCTGGAGTTCTAACACAGCCGCCTAGTTTTCCGTTCGACGCCCTATCTGCAACATCAATGCACACGGCGGCTCAGCTCAGGTGGCCAGGACCTTGGATTGGCGCAGCGCCAGCCGCAACGAAGGAAAAACTCGTCATCGGGTCGGTAGCTGTTGGCGTCAAAACGGGCATAGTCTCGCTTGCGGTAGTAGTTGACGCAAAGGGTCGAGTCTTTTTGGAAGCGAAAGCAGGTCCGAGTGTGCCGATGCCTGAGTTCCATATCTCAAAGGTAAAGATGAGGATTAAGTCTGGAGGGGAACTCGCACCGGGGCCTATTGGCTCGGTAGATGTAAACATTGGTCCGATGAGCGTACCCGTCCATCTGAAATGGGATCTTACGAATGGACTTCAATCTGATCCGTTTCAGGCAAACTTGCTCCCGAAAATTGCCGCGGAAGGTGGCCTTCGTTTTCTCTTGTACGATCCAGCTAGGAAACCTAGTCGAGGGGAGTACGACGCTCCTGATACTTGGGGACCGACTTGGCCAAAGCAGTGACTCGCAGGCTGGATAATGCAGGGGGAAAAGTAACCATGGTGACACCAGGCTCGTGCATCCGGAGATGCCAACACGGTTCGCTGGAAAGGAAGATACGCATGACACAGGGCGCGCGCTACCTGGGCAACGCGGGAACCTGGATTGGCCCCAGGCAGTGAGGCGTGGCGGCACTGAGCACTTGCAGCAGCCTGGGCTTTAGCCGGCGCAATCATGAGGAGACTTAAGACACGGGAGTAATGTGATGAGAGCAACAGATCAGCGCAAGGGCATTCGAGTCAGCATCGCTGCGACTCTAATACCAACTGAGATGCGAAGGTCAGGACGGGCCTCGAAAAATCTGCTAGTGCTACTCCTGATCGGAGCAATGATAGGGGCCAACCTTATTTTCGTGACCGCCGGACATGCTCAGGAAGTGGACGGAGAGCCCCAACTTGGAGAGTATGCGGGAGGTTATGATCAGGACAAGATCCGAGAGGACATGCAAAGAGAATACGCCAGAGCTGTGCAGGAGCTCTCGGATGAGCGTGAGGCAGAGATGCGCGCCAGCTGGGACGCCTTCGAAGAGGCAAGGAATTCCATCATCAGTTCTTACCTCTCGGCTATGCCGCGTCCACCAATCGTCGGTTCACGCTTCAGCACGAATGCTTTCGGGGCCACATACAAAGTTCCGAACGGCAGCTACTCGGGCGATGCGCTGGTCGGCCTTGTGGAGGTGACGAGACAAGACGATCCAGCCGTCGGCCCGTTCCCAATCGCCAGAGGAATTCTGCGAGGCCAGCCGGGTCTGCGGCACTTTGCCGGCGGATGGAATTTCGAGCCGGGCGGAATGCTGAAGGAGACATACAGTCTGGTCTCGGCGAGCGTGGCTCAGACCTCCCCCGGTTTTGTCACCCAGTGCAAGGTCGTTGATCGCATGCAGTACGTTAAACCGAATGGCGGAGCAGGTATGGAGTTCCTGACGAAAGGTGTAGAGCAGACCTGCGACTACAGTCTCGTGAACGAGCAACCCGACGCCTGCGTCGCCTCTGCACCAAGTCAATGCAACGCTTCACGGCCCACTGAGTACTGGTCAACTAACGGCCAGGTCTTACTCGATTTCAGCAACACCAATGCTCCGGTCCTGCTTTATCCGGATGGAAGCTCGGAAATTGTCAAAGCCAAAGGTAGTAGCGCGTACATTCCTTTCAACGAAGGATTGCTGGATTCTGTCGGCAACACCGTGCTGATAAACGGTCTTTGGTTCACTCACAAAACGTTTACGAGAAACGGGTACACCACCTCATACACCTATGACTCGAACACAGGCTGGCTACAATCCGTCACTGATCCAAAGGGCAGGAACACGCAGTACACGCGCGATCCGAATTCGGGCCGTGTCACCGGCATTACAGCTCCCGGGCCAGGCGGTGGGACTCTCCAGTGGCAGATGACGTGGGATACACTTACCTGGAACCCGGCGGCGACTTTCCCTGACATCCAATGTCTGGCGGGTGCGAACAATCCTGTTCCTTGTTCCAACAGTCTCTCGTACACAACGCTTACTAGTTTGCAGATTCCCGATGGGCGGAGGTATGTCTTCACCTATGGTCCAACTAACAATCCGGGCTGGGGTAATCTCGACACTGTGACGACGCCCGACGGCGCAGTCACTGATTTCGACTACGGCAACGCGGACACGCAATGGATAACTGCGCTAAGATTGGGAGGCGTGCCAAGCTACACCGACAAACTCGACAAACGCCACATGTCTGCCAACACCGTCTATCCTCAGGGAACCGGCAGACCGGGATTTACGACGCACATCGATTTCGATCAGACAGAAACTCTGACAACCGATGCCGCAGTCATGTGTGGGCAGCTCAATTGGATCAAGCGCACTTACCACAATGGCGATGTCATGCGCGAGGCCCAGTGTGCGACTGGAAGTATTGACTTGTTCGGTCGTACCTTCGCCCAGGAGGTTTGGCAAGGAAGCCAAAGGCTCCAGGCGACTTACTATGGCAACATCGGCCACATCGGAGACTTCTCGACGCCTCGCGGTGACATGTATATAGACTACGAACAGTCCAATCAGCTGGGCAGCCCCGGGGTTGATCTGGATGTGCGCCCGACGAAGGTGATCCATAATAAAGACGGGGTGCAGTGGATGGAGCAATTTGACTATGAGTTGAGCAACATCCCGGTCACACCGAGATGCAGCGGGTGCAGCTCTTTCCGGACGACCGGGAACCTTGTGAACAGCCAGATTCTCGATGGGGCGGGCAACTTACTGGCGCGCACGATTACTACTTACTTCCACAACACGCATTCCAACTATCTGAATCGCAATCTCCTTCGGCTACCTGAGACTGTGCGCTTCAAAGATTCCACCGGCGCCATTCTGAGCAGAACCGAATACAACTACGACGAGTTCCCGCTGGCGGCTAGTGGTGCTCAGAATCTCGACCCTATCGGCGTGCGCCGAGGCAATGAGACAACCATCACACAGTACAAAGATGCTCAGAACGGTGGTGGGCCGATTTCTTCGCATAAACAATATTTCGACACCGGTGACGTACAACAGACTACGGATCCAAAGGGAAACCCGACGACGATGACGTACGATTTTGGTCTTTGCCTACCGAGTCATCAAATGCTAACCAGCACTATAAGGAATGCCAAGAATCATCTGGTGACAACAGTCGCCGACTGCAATACTGGTCTAACACTGCGGGCTACTGATCCCAACAATCAGAGTGCCTACACACAATACGATACCCTGGGACGCGTCGTCGAAACTGCGGGTCCGGGCGATACGCTGACACCGGTGCCCGGGTTCACAAGAGATCCGAATGCGCCGTTGAATGGTGGAAGCGCAGTGGGCAACAACGGTCAGGGTCCAACCACGTGGTTCGAGTACTTGTCACTCGGCATCATTGACCAGCAGCGGGTGCTAGCTCATACAAAGGACGGAACGACGAATGGAAGTTATGCAAAAGCCCTTATAGATGGACTGGGGCGCACCATCCAGACGCGCAGCGAAGTAGATCCGAATACTTCTTCGGGCAATGGAGAGATTGTGGTTACAACTGAGTACGATTCGTTGGGCCGAGTAAGCAAAAACTATGTGCCGATCTTTGGGCCAGCCAGAGACTCTTTCGACACTCCCTTAACGGGCGCTCTTTTCACCATCACGGGTTACGACGCACTGGGCCGGGTGACAAGTGTCCAACAGCCGGGATTGCCGGTGGTGCGAACTGACTATGGGGGTTCTGGTTCTCAGTTTTCGTCAACGTTGACTGACGCAAAGGGCAATCAGACGATCATCTATACCGACATCCTCGGTCACAAGGTGCGCGTTCAACAGCAATCGCCTAACTGCACAGATCCAATGGCGCCTGGATGGTGCGTAACCCAGATGGACTACGACGCCGCCGGGCGATTGCTTACCATCACGGACCCTTCGTGGAATCATACGACCTTTGTTTATGACAGCTTGGGTCGAAAAAAACAGATGACCGATCCGGATATGGGCACATGGGATTATGACTACGACGACAACGGCAGTCTGATCTATCAGAGGGATGCGAAGGGGCAGATCATTCTCATGGTCTACGATGTGCTCAATCGCATCACGCGCAAGGATCTACCGCCGAATGATCCAGTAAACGCAGCGGAGGACACTACTTACTTCTATGATGGGGAGGGGCCGGCTCCTTAGCTAAGCTAGGAGATCATTCCGGTTTCTCTGAGACTATCAGAGACGAACAGCTAAGCGGGAAGTTGAGTCGCCTGGGATTGCATTCGTCATCGCTGTTTCTCGGGCCGGCAGTCGCGCGACTCGCATTAGGATAGCGCAGATGTATGCGTCGACAGCGGTTCCCTGGTGGTGCGGGCACTCAAGTCGGAAAGCAAAGTTCGCCGGCCACCATCAACGGCAGTCACTTGCTTCCAGGGCCGCGCGCAGAGTTTCAATCGCCAACGCCGCCGCGTGTTGCTTTCTGGCCGGCAGACCGTCCAGGGCCGCGACGATATCCTGCCGGGCAAGGCGAACGGCCTCTGCGCAGCTCATTCCTTCAATAATCTCCGTCAAAGCTGAACCGCAAGCAAGCGTCGGGGCGCAGCCGTATGCAAGGAACCGCGCGGCTTCGATTCTGCCCTCCTGAATGCGCAGCGATAGGTGCAAACGATCGCCGCAGACCGGGTTCGTTTGTTCTGCGATAGCATTTGCGTCGGCCAATTCTCCCGCGTTGCGCGGATGGGCCACATGATCGTTGAAGGTTTCTGAATAGGGCACGGTCGGTTAACCGATAGCGCGTGCTTCGCGCGCCAGCGGCGAGAGGCGGCGAAGGTTCTCGACCGCGCGCGTCAAAACCTCGAGCACATAGTCAACGTCATCGTCGCAATTGTCCTTGCCAAAGCTGAAACGGATTGCCCCGCGGGCCCGCTCCTCGTCCTTCGCCAGCGCTCGAATTACGGGAGAAGGCTCCAGAGTGCCGGACGAGCAGGCCGAGCCGGTGGAGACTGCAACGCCCTGAATGTCGAGATTGATCAGCAAGCCCTCGCCTTCAATGTAACGAAACGAAATGTTCGAGATGTTAGGCAGACGTTGCAGGGGATTGCCGTTAAGGACAATGTCATCGATGCGCGCGTGCATTTCCCTTTCGAAGCGATCGCGCAGGCGGCGCGCCTGCTGGTTGCGCCCGATCATCTCCGACCGCGCCAGCCTTGAGGCCTCTCCAAACGCGACTATGTTTGCTACGGCTTCGGTTCCTGCGCGACGCTCGCGCTCTTGATGGCCGCCAACATTTTGCGTAGTCAGGCGTACGGCACGCCGCACATATAGCGCGCCGGATCCTTTGGGCGCGTACATCTTATGCGCGGACAGAGACAGCAAGTCGCACCCAATCTCATCAACATTGATTTCAATTCGCCCGCCCGCCTGCACCGCGTCCGTGTGAAACCACAGGTGCTTCCGCCGCGAGCGTTCCTCCCGCACCAGCGCCCCGATTTCTGCCACCGGTTGAATCGTGCCAATTTCATTGTTCGCCATCATCACAGTGATCAGGACCGTGTCGTCTCGCAGGGCTGCGCGAACGTCGTCGGTTTTGATCAAACCGTCGTCATAGACGGGCAGACGGGTGATGGTCCACCCGCGCTTCTCCAGCATCTCGCAAATCCCACGCACCGAAGAGTGCTCGATCGCCGAAGCAATGATGTGGCGTCCGTGGACCTCCGCAGCTTCGCACAGACCGCGAATCGCCAGGTTATTTGCCTCCGTACCGCCGGAAAGAAAGACAACTTCGTTGGCTCTGGCGCCGATTAACTTGGCCACGTCGCACCGGGCCTGGTCGACGGCAGCGCGCGCTTCCTGGCCAAAAAAATGGACGCTGGAAGGATTGCCGAACTTTCCGGTCAGATACGGCATCATTGCTTCCACGACGCGCGGATCAATCGGAGTGGTGGCGCTGTGGTCAAGATAAACTCTGCGAAGGGTCGTCATAGTCATTAAGCGATGTTTGTCTGGGCAATCGCCCACGGCACCGTGCCAACCGTCCACACCAAAACGGCATCAGATGTTCCATCTGGAGTACCGGCAATTGGTGAAGCGTCGTCAATGCCGCGGTTTCCCGATTGAGTCTAGGTTGGGTGACGGGTAGCGTCAAGCGGCACGAAAATTGTTATAGTAGCGGCTGGATACTAGTGTTACCCCCACTCGGGGACCCTCGAAACGTAACCGGTGAATCAGCGTTAACTCAGTCAGACCGCCTTTCGGAAGGATTATTATGAGGAACAGGAAGAATTTGTCTGCTTTGGTTGTTGCGTTCATGCTGGCGGCTTTGCCATTCAGTTTTGCGATCACAAGCGGTCATGCACAGAGCCCGGCGCAGAACCAGACCCAGGATCAGGGGCAGTCTGGCGCCTTGGCGCGTGGCTACCGTACCGGCTACTCGGACGGCTATGCCGCTGGGTTCCAGGACGCCGCGCAACACGTGTCGCGCAATTTTCAGAACAAATCAGAGTACCAACTTGGTAATCGGAATTACTCACCGACCTATGGTTCGGCTGAAGATTATCGCGACGGGTATCAACAGGGATTCGAAGGTGGCTACAACGCCGGCTTCGATCACCGCGGATTCGATTCGACCATTCCGGGTTCGTTGGCCAGGAGAGGAAACGCGCCGGCGCCTCCGGCGGATACAAGCGACGATTCAGTGGGGAATCCTAACGCCAGTTCGCCAGCCGACAATTCGGTAGCCGACAATTCGCCGGCCGACAATTCGAATACCTCGAATTCAAAGACTTCTAATTCGACAGCCGTCTACAATTCAACAGGCCGAGCGACCGTCACTATTCCTCGCAATACCGTGATGCGCGTAGAGCTGCTTACGAACCTCTCGACTGATGCCACGCAGCGCGGCGACCGTTTCCAGGCTCGCGTCATTGAGCCGTCGGAATATGAAGGGGCAATACTCGATGGACAAGTCACTCAGGTTAAACGGCCGGGAAAAGTGAAGGGAACTGCTCAGTTGCAACTCTCTTTTGAACAGATTCGCTTGCCCGACAACCGCTGGTCCCACTTGAGCGCACAGGTAATCGAAGTCATCCACACCAACAGCAGCCAGGGCGTCGGCGATGTCGATTCCGAAGGCGGAGTACGCGGCGAAAGCACCACGAGGAGCGATGTCACCAAGGTCGGGACCGCAACCGGAATTGGCGCGATGATCGGGGCCATTGCGGGCGGCGGTAAGGGAGCTGCAATAGGCGCGGCCATCGGCGCCGGAATCGGAACCGCCGGGGTAGTAACAGACGAAGGCAAAGATATTCACCTGCGCCAGGGGCAGGAGTTGAAAATCCGCACGGCCAACGACGCCACCATTGGTTAATGTGCTTTTAAGAGCGGGGGCAAGCCCGCCTTTCTGACTGCAAGTACACTGTGTTGAATAAGAAGGTTCAACGGGAAGAACTTGCAGTCAGGAAGGCGGGCTTGCCCCCGCTGCTTTATTTTGAGAATCCCTGCAAGCCTTCCCAGTTGAATTCGTAGAACCGATCATTTGCTACGCGGGAACGAGGTCGGACGCACACGTGCTAAACTGACTTTGTTCCCGCGTTCTTGTTTCTGTAACCTGGCCGATAAGTTGTGTCTCGAGCGCTGATTACACTGCTGACCGACTTTGGCACCGCCGACTATTTCGCCGGCGCAATGAAAGGTGTCATTCTCTCAATCAATTCCAACGCTCAGATTGTCGACATAACGCACGAGATTCCGCCACAGGACATTCATGCCGCGGCGTTTACCCTGCTGGCAGCCTACAAAGATTTTCCTCCACAAACGATCCACGTGGCCGTGGTCGATCCCGGAGTCGGATCGGCGCGCCGGCCCATCCTGGCTTCCTCCGGGGGCCAGTACTTTCTGGGACCGGACAACGGCTTATTCAGCTATGTTCTTGAGCGCGAGCTGCCGGCAAGCGTCATCCACATTAAGAACCAGAAATATTTCCGCCAGCCGTTGAGCGTAACATTTCATGGGCGTGACGTGTTCGCGCCTGTTGCAGCAGCCTTAGCAATGGGAGTTGAGCCTTCACAGTTTGGAGAAGAGATCGCTGACTTTGCCCGGTTGGAATCACTGGCGCCTGTTAGGTCGGCAGACGGAAAAATTCGCGCGCGGATCATTCACATCGATCGCTTTGGCAACTGCGTGACCAGCCTGACTCGCCAGGATATTGCAGACGATGCCATAGCTCGCGGCGCGCGACTAATTATCAATGGACGGAAAATTACTTCATATCGGCGTTTCTTTGCTGACGAATCTAATGGGTCAGATGAGGCGTTTGCGATTTGGGGCAGCGCAGGTTTTCTAGAGCTGGCCTCGTTAAATACTTCAGCCGCGCAGGCACTGGACGCGAACGTAGGCGATATAGTTGAGTGCACCGTAGTTAGCTAGTGTCTCATTCCAACACTAGTAAACGATTCACCAAATCACACTAAGGAACACAAGAACTTTCTTAGTGAAATTTGGTGTGCAATTCGTGGATCGTTCTTACCAAATGCGGGGAAGCGGTTAGATAAGTTGGATGGACGATCGACTAACTTGTCTTGCTGAATTCGAGGGCCTCAAGCAGGAAGTTCTCAAACAGGATGCGTCCGTCGCGGGATTCGTTTTGATGCTCCCAGCGGGTGTGGCTGCGCTGCCAGTCTTCAAAAGACTTCTCCAGATGGAACTGGACGGTGTAGATCAGTTGGCCCTCGCCGCGCTTGACCATCATCTGATTGCGGCAGAGGTATGACGTGGCCAGCAGCTCGAAGCCCCCAGGAACGCGATCCAGTTGCAGACCGTGGTTTTGCCAGACGCGCAGGATGCGTCCTTCCTTCGTGTAATCCTGCCAGGGGCCCGAACGTGGCTCATTGATGCCGCCAAAGATTGGATCCTCCGGCGCTGTGATGCGGATGAACCGGTATTGATACTCTATCTGGCGGTTCTCGCGCTCTTCGTGCTGCTCCTGGTTTCTGAGCGTAACGACGTGCGCGCCAAAACTGAGCCCGATTAGCTGATGCCCGCCGCAAATGCCCAGGGTCGGTATCTTCGTCTGGCGAATGAACTCCGTGAAGCCTTCCAGGATTGCTGGATTGTAATAATCAAAGTCGCGCAGCGTCCCGCTCAGCACAATGGCGTCCGGGCGAAACTCTTCGACGGCGTTCCGTAGCGCCGTTAAGTGGGCGATTCGCGTATGAGGAACCCGAACCAGCCGGCCAACGTTGCTGACGATATTTTGCAGCGCCAGCGAAGCAATCTGACGTTCGCGATTCAGATGCGCCGCCACCTGCGCGCCCCAATCCTTGCGCGCCACGTCGGACAAATCATCTTCGTCCCGCAGAAGATCATCGACTACCAGAACCCGCGCCTCTTCGATCTGTTTCTCGATCGATTCGAAACGACAAAAGTTACGCTGGTTGAAAGGGAAGGGAGGGTTCTCGGCTGCGTCGAGGTGCCGCATCTCGTCTGCTTGAATCTCCTGAAGTTCCTGAGTCATCGTCAATGTTGAACTTATTCTATCACGCGCCCCGCTGTTTCGTGCTCTGAATGAATAGCGGCGAGGCTGTTCCGGTGCCCGCTAACACTATCTCATCACGAACTTCCGAAATCAACCAACGGCGCAAGCGCGCGCGAAACGCTGCGCTGCGATTCTGAGCGACCTTCTCGATCATCAGCAACATGCGCTGCCAGGACGATTCCAGGTCATCAGCAATATGTGAAATCTGCGTGATGTCATAAGGAATCGCCACCGCGCCGCACCCAGCCCGAGCAAAGACGGCCAGGTATCGCGCCGTAGCCAGGTCGGGACAAAGCATTCGACGCCGGCCCAGCTTTAGCTCGACACCCAGCAACGTGTGCTGAATTTCAGCACTGGAGCTTTTGGCCGGAACGCCTAATTGATAGGAGCGAGTTCGCGACTTCTGAATGCGTTCGCGGTAGATGGTGGGAATCCAGGTTTCGCCCAGCTGAGCCTTGATCTCTTCCGCAAGTTGTACTGTTGAAGTAGTAGCTACAGCAGGCGAGGGCATAGGCGATGGATTGTCCGGGTTCAAGATCAGCGCATTGAAACTGAAGTGGAGGGCCTGGTTTGCAGAGCGTTTAGCACCCGCCCGGGAAAAATACCCAGGTACAAAACGCCGATCACCGCAATGATCAGCGCCACTGCCAGGCTCGCGGGGATACGAGGCGCGCTCCAGGGGGTCAGGCGGTCGCGAAAGAACATGACAATGATCAGTCGCAGATAGTAATAAGCTGAAACGGCTGTATTGAGCACACCAATAATCACCAGGCCAACGTAGCCTTGGTTCACCGCCGCGCGAAAGACTGCGATCTTGCCCATGAACCCGGCAGTCAAAGGCATACCCAACAAGCTCAGCAGGAATAGCGAAAGTGCAAAGGCGAGCCCGGGCGCGATGAAACCTATGCCGTTGTAGTCTTCAACTTCAGCGCGCCGGTCACCGCTGCGCGCAATCAGCGTCACGACCGCAAATGCTCCGAGCGTCATTATGGCGTAGGTCAACATATAGAAGACCACCGCAGCGATGCCGGCATTCCGCTGCTCCAAATCCGCGCTGGCACCCGCGGCAACGAATCCCACCAGAGCATAGCCGGCATGCGCAATCGAAGAGTATGCCAGCATGCGCTTTACGTTGTTCTGCACAATGGCCACGACGTTTCCAATGGTCATCGTTAAGACAGCAAGTACGACCAGGGTGCCGAGCCACGTCTGGTGGGCGTAACCCGCAGTGCTCGCGGTTACCGCGGCGATGGGAAAGCCAATCAGGAAGACACGGAGGAATGAAGCAAACCCGGCGGCCTTTGATCCGGTGGCCATAAAAGCCGTCACCGGGGTGGGCGCGCCTTCATAAACGTCTGGAGTCCAGACGTGAAAAGGCGCAGTGGCGATCTTGAAACCGAACCCAACCAGCAGCATGGCGGCGCCGGCGAACAACAGCGATGGGTAGAGTGACTGGCTTAGTCTTACCGCAATCGCGCTTATGTTAGTTGTGCCCGGCAGCCCGGTTTCAGTTGCTGTGGCGCCGTAGATTAGAGCGATACCGTAAAGCAGGAATGCCGATGAGAACGAGCCCAGAATGAAGTATTTCATCGACGACTCGTTCGAGCGCACGTCGGTGCGCCGGAAGCCGGCCATCACGTAGGTAGCGATTGACAGAATCTCAAGGCCGAGAAAAATGATAACCAAATCGCCGCCGGAGGCCATTAACATCATTCCGCAGGTGGCGAAGAGCAGCAGCGCATGAAACTCACCCGCCGGCAATTTCTCCCGCTCGACCCAGATCATCGAGATCAGAATCGTTAGCGCTGACACCAGCAGAAAGATGAAGGTGAAGCCAAGGCGCAGGTCGTCCAATACTATCATGCCGTTGAAAGCAGTCCGCGGACCGGACCAACCGAGTCCCAACCAGATGCACGCGATAGCCCCGCCGCCCAGCGCCACGAGCGAGAGGCCCCCCGTTAGCCAGCGTTGTCGTGGGCGCGCGAAGGCATCTACCAGCATCACCAGCACGGCCGCCAGCCCTACGATGAGCTCCGGCATGATCAGCGAAAGGTTGACGTCGGGCGTCATGGCCTGAAGTGCTGGCAATAGAGGCATCGTATTCGGTTCTGCTACAAAAGCCTGTTCAGACGCTCCCGCATCCGGTTCTTATAAACTTCGGCCGACGACATACCGAAGTGCACCGGATTATCAAGGCGGCCTTCCTTGTCGTAGAACACAATCATCGGTAAGCGGATGCGTCTGGAGAATTGGGCAAACGTCATTTGCGTCGGGTCGCGAAGCACAGGGAACGTCAGCTTTCGTTCGCGGGCGAACTTTTGTAATTCTTTGTCGGAGACGTCATCCGGCCGTTCTATGTCGACCCAGAAAAACCTTACTGGCTTGTCTTTGTACTCGCGTTTCAGGTCCTCGAGCGCGCGCAACTCATGGCTGCAGGGAACGCACCAGGTGGCGCCGAACGAAACCAGCACCACGTTGCCTCGCATCTGCGCCAGGTCATACTTCTGCCCATCGATACCTGTTAGCTTGATCGTCGATTCTATTGCCGGTGAAGTCAGTGGCGTTACCTCGCCCGGCCGGGCGAAACCGCATAAGACACCACAAAGCAGGATCGTGACGAATAAGATTTTCATAAACTTTACGGCCTTCGGTTCTTTTTCAAATCCTTGCCTTCTTGCAAAGCAGCCGCCTCGTAGGAACCTCCCGACCGTTCGGTAAGCACTCGAGCGCGCACGGCTTCGATGCTGCGGCTGGCGCGGCTGAGAAAAGGCCGGGGGTAAACTCCCATGAAGATCATCAAGACGAGCAGCGGGATCAGCAATCCTACTTCGCGCGCGTTAAGATCGCGCAGCCGCGCGTTTTCCTCGCTGGTCCTAGTGCCGAACACAACGCGCTGCAGCATCCACAACATGTAAACCGCGGCCCAGATAACGCCGGTGGCTGCGAGTCCGGTTACGATCCACGTGTGACGGATTGCCAGCGAGGTCCACGCGCCCAGCATGATCAGAAACTCGCCCACGAAGCCGTTCAAAAAGGGCAAGCCGATAGACGATAGGGACGCAATAACGAATAGCGCCGAGAACCATGGCATGGGCCGCGCCAGGCCGCCGAAGTCGCTAATCATTCGCGTGTGTCGTCGCTCGTAAATCATGCCGACAAAAAGAAACAGCGCGCCTGTCGAGACGCCATGATTCAGCATTTGGTACAGCGCGCCCTGCATGCCCTGCTCGGTGAACGAGAACAGACCGAGTACCACGAATCCCATATGACTGACCGAGGAATAGGCCACCAGGCGTTTTACGTCCGGTTGGACCATTGCGACCAGTGCTCCGTAGATTATTCCTATGACAGCCAGCGTGATCATCACCCAGGCAAAGTCGCGCGAAGCCCTGGGAAACAGGCCGAAGTTAAATCGCAACAGGCCGTATGTTCCCATCTTGAGCAGGACACCGGCGAGTATGACTGAACCGGCGGTAGGCGCTTCGGTATGTGCGTCGGGCAACCAGGTGTGAAAGGGAAACAGCGGCACCTTTATGGAGAAAGCCAGAGCGAAAGCCAGGAACAGCCAAAACTCCGCGCGCGCCGACAGAAGGTTTGGCGCCTGCTTCATCGCTTCAATGATCGTCGCGTAATCGAATGAACCGTACATGAAATAGAGCGCAATGATTCCCACCAGCATCAGCAAACTTCCGACCGCCGTGTAAATAAAGAACTTCACCGCCGCGTAAACCCGCCGCTCGCCGCCCCAGATACCAATCAGGAAGAACATCGGTACCAGCGAGGCCTCGAAAAAAACATAAAACAGCAGCAAGTCGAGAGATACGAAGACGCCAATCATCGCCGCTTCCAACAGCAGCAGGAAAGTGTAATAAGAAAGCTCGCGCTTTCGGACTGCGGTCCAGCTTGAGAGAATCGCGATCGGCATCAAAAGCGTCGTCAGCAAGACGAGCCACAAGCTGATGCCGTCAACTCCGAGGTGATAGTGGGCGCCGATTGACGAAATCCACGACACGTTCTGTTCAAAGCGGAAGGACGAGGCGATTGCTCCCGCGCTCCCGATTAAGAACAAAGAGAGCGCAAAGGTGACGATCGAAAAAGCCAGGGCTATCCAGCGATAATCATCGGTCCGCTCGCCGCGCGCAAATCTGTAGCCGGCCAGCAAAATAGCGCCGGCCACGGGAAGGACAATCAATATCGTCAACAGGTAGTGTTGCATTTGCTAGCGGACCAGTAACTGAAGACCGTGAACACCCGTGTAGGCGAAGTATCCGATGACGAGCAGCGCTCCCAGGAGGATGATCGCGGCATAGCCACGCACAAATCCACTCTGGAGATAGCGCGCCACGGCGCCGGCGTCAGTCACAATGCGGCCCAATCCATTCACCAATCCGTCGATCACGCCCACGTCGAAAATCTTCCAAAGGCCTTCACGCGAGACGGTATTAACCGGATTGATAACTGCGGCGTCGTAGATTTCGTCAACGTAGTATTTGTTTTCCAGCAGACTCGGCATGCGACGCAGCGGCTGTCGCTGGAACATGAGCCAGCCGATCCCGATACCGGCCAGCGCCACCGTTACGGAAATGAGCGCGAACAGACGCTCCTGCGAAATTTCTTCAGCGGCGGGAATCGGCTCGCCGGCTGCGTTGATCGCGCCATTCGCCGAAAATGCAGGACCGCTATCCACCGCTTGCGGCTTCGGAGAAAGCCAACGCACTTCGCTGGATTTATCCTCGCCGGCGCCGATTCCTTCCCGGACATTACTGATCGCCGGCTCGAGTGTTCGTTCAAAATAGTTCTCAGGATGCCCTCCGGTAAGCGAGCTGAGCGCATAAGGGACGCCGACGAACCCGCCTATGGTCGACAGCACCGCCAGCACAATCAGAGGCACGGTCATCGATAGTGGCGCTTCGTGCGGTGTGTGGCGCGAACTGTCAGTTTGCGGTTCGTGTTGAGCGTGTTCGTTGTCATGACGCAAACTAACAGTTTGCGTTACATCCTTTTCGCGAAATCTTTCGCTGCCCCAGAACGTCATCACCATCAAGCGCGTCATGTAAACCGCGGTCAGGAGGGCCGTCACCGCGCCGATGAACCATAGTGCTTTTCCGAAGCCCGGAGGAATGCCGGAGCCGGCCGCGCTCCAGGTCTTCCAGAGGATTTCATCCTTCGAAAAGAAGCCGGCGAAGAACGGTACTCCGCAAATCGCTAACCAGCCCGCGCACATAGTCAGCCAGGTAATCGGCATGTATTTGCGCAAGCCCCCCATGCGGCGCATGTCTTGTTCGTGATGCATGCCATTGATGACAGAGCCTGAGCCGAGGAAGAGTTGGGCTTTGAAAAAGGCGTGCGTCATCACATGAAAGATCGCGGCAGTGAAAGCGCCAACGCCGCAAGCGAGAAACATATAACCGAGCTGCGAAATAGTCGAGTAGGCCAGCACTTTCTTGATGTCGTTCTGCGCCAGGCCGATGGTGGCCGCGAACAGCGCCGTGGCCGCTCCGATGATCGCCATAATGAACATGGCGAACGGCGCGTGCGTGTAAATCGCCGAACAGCGCACCACCATGTAAACGCCCGCCGTAACCATCGTGGCCGCGTGAATCAACGCCGAGACTGGAGTCGGGCCGGCCATAGCATCGGGAAGCCAAACGAACAAAGGGATCTGAGCGCTCTTTCCGGTGGCGCCGATAAAGAGAAGAATCGCAATCGCCGTTAGGCTGCCGCCTCCCACGAAAATCGCTTTCCAGGTGAATGCGTCAGGGGCCATATTGCCTATGACCTGCAACGCGCTGTTCACGCCCGGCTTGGCGAAGAAGCTGATCGTCCCCGTCATGAAAAAGACGAGCAGGATTCCCAGTACAAATCCCCAGTCGCCCACACGATTAGCAATGAAGGCTTTCTTCGCCGCCGGCGCCGCTTCGTCGCGGTCAAGGTAGTAACCGATTAGCAGGTAGGAGCACAGCCCAACACCTTCCCAGCCTACGAACATCAGCAGAAAGTTGTCCGCGAGCACCAACGTGAGCATCGCGAACATGAAGAGATTGAGGTAAGCGAAGAAACGATAGTAACCCGGGTCGCCCCGCATATAGCCGCTAGCGAAAATATGGATCAAGAGTCCGACGAAGGTAATGAAGAGTGCATAGATGCCACTGAGGCGATCCATTGCCAGGCCGAAATCTGCGCGAAACGTGCCCACCTGAATCCACGTCCACAAGTGGGCCATGATTGGCGCGGTGGAACGGAGCGCTCCGTCTGCTTTGAAAGCGAGAAAAAAAGCAAGGATGCTCGAAAGGCCCACCGAGCCGCAGGCGACTGCGCCGATGAATCTTTCGTTGCGCAGTTTTCGGCCGGCAAACCAGTTAAGGGCTGCACCCGCCAGAGGTGCGAAGATGATCAGACTGAGGAGATTGTTCTGCATTAATTAGTCAGGCATTGATTCCGTCCGCGGCTCTGCCGTCTGATGTGCGGAAGGCCTACGGCCTTCCGTTAAGCCTGTTGCTTGCCAGAGGCTGCGCCTCTGATCGGAGGCATAGCCTCCTTCGAACTAAGCCTGATCGGAAAGGCAGAGCCTTTCCGCACATCAGGCGGCAGAGCCGTCGCGCTACAACTTCAAGATACTGGCATCGTCCACATTCAACGACTCGCGATTGCGGAATACCGTGATGATGATACCCAGTCCCACTGCTGCCTCAGCCGCCGCCACCGTCATCACAATAAACACGAACAGCTGGCCGGATACGTCTCGGAAAAAACTTGAGAAAGCCACGAACGTCAGGTTGACTGCATTCAGCATTAACTCGATGCACATGAACATCGAGATTACGTTGCGCTTAATCAAGACGCCCGCAGCGCCAATCGTGAAAAGCACCGCGGAAAGAGCCAGATACCATGAAAGTTGTGGCGCCATAGTTTATTGCCGATTGCCGATTGCCGATTTCCAGGAAGCAGACAACTCTGAAGACTTCAGGTTGATTCCTCGTCTCGACTGCGATGCGTTCCTTCGATCCCTAACGCCCGAGCCGCTTCGTCACTGCTATTCGCGACGATTGGCTTTGCACCGGCGGGCGCGCGCGAGTCAATCACGTCCGGGGCCAATACCTGGGCGCCAGGCACGACGGCCACGTTTGAACGCAAAAGACCGCCGCTCCGCGCCAGCGTCATAGCGCCGACGATTGCCATCAGAAGCAAAAGTGAAGTGATCTCGAAAGGCAGAAGGTACTGCGTAAACAGCCCCGTCCCGATCGAGAAGGTCAGCCCTATATCCGACGCATTGTCCCGCGGGGTGGATGGAGAAGCCTGCACAAAATAAATGATGAACGCAGCCTCGGCGAACAAAACTCCCGCCAAAGCCACTGCGGCGCCGACAAGAAAACGCAGGCGCGGGCGCCTGCGTTCTTCGCGCTGGACGTTCAGCAGCATGATTACAAACACGACCAGGACCATGATCGCTCCGGCATAGACTATGACTTGCACGGCTGCGATAAAGGGCGCGGCCAGTGTCACGTACAAACAGGCGAGCGAAATGAAAACCCCGACCAGCGAAATCGCGCCGTAAAGTGGATGGCGCTGCACGACGACCGACACCGCGCAGCCAATGGCCATGCCAGCGAAGAGTACGAAAAGTAGAGAAGAAATCATCTGGTGGTTAATGGTTAATAGTTAATGGTAAATGGTAAATAGTAAATGGTAAGTGAAGAGCGTTGTTCGTCTATTCACCATCATTGTCTATTGACCATTTACCATTGACCATTTACTCCGTTTCATATCCAGCCAAACATTGCCAGGGTTGCAGTCAAAATAATATTCAGAATTGCTACCGGCAGCAGAAACTTCCAACCAAAGCTCATCAACTGATCGAAGCGAAAACGCGGCAGCGTGCCCCGCAGCCAGATGTACAAAAACAGGAAGAACAGAATCTTGGCAAAGAAATAAAAGACCCCCAGCAAGGGAAACTGTGCGACGCCAGGCCCGTTCCAGCCGCCCAGGAACAGTGTGGTCGCCAGCATCGACACCGTGATCATGTTGATGTACTCGGCGTTGAAAAAGAGTAGAAATTTGATCGAGCTGTACTCGGTGTGAAATCCGGCCACCAGCTCTGTCTCCGCTTCCGGCAGATCGAACGGGACGCGGTTAGTCTCGGCTATCGCGGAAATCAAATAGATGATGAAACCCAGGGGTTGATAGATAATGTTCCAATGCATGCCGAACCAGCCTGACTGCTGCTCGACGATACTGTAGATGTCCAGCGTGCCGGACATGATGACTACGCCTACCAGCGACAGACCAAGCGCGAGCTCGTAAGAAATCATCTGTGCTGACGAACGCAGGCCGCCCATCAAACTGTACTTGTTGTTCGATGACCACCCGGCCAGTGCTATGCCATAAACTCCCACGGACGTGACCCCAAGAACATAAAGCAGCGCTACATCGAAACGCGCAATGACCAGGGGAAACGTCCAGTTGAAATAAGGAATGGTGATGGTTGGACCAAAGGGATAGACGATGATGGCCATCATGGCGGTGATCACCGCAAGCATCGGAGCCAACAGAAAGACAAACTTCGTTGACTGGTCGGGAACGAGGTCTTCCTTCACCATTGTCTTAATGAAGTCGGCGAAGGGTTGGAGGATGCCGCCGGGACCGACCCGGTTTGGTCCCAGCCGTCCCTGAATGAATCCCAGAACGCGACGTTCGGCGAGCACTGTGAAGGCCACCAGCAGCATGATCGTCAGGAAGGCGACCGTAATCGCCACGATCATCACAACTGAATGGATATATTGGTTGTTCCAGTCCATTAGTTCATTGCCGATCGCCAATTTCCGATTGCCGATTTCTGAATGCCTTGCGATGGCCGAGACCTTTAGGAATTCAATGGCACTGTTTCGCGGCGGCGCAAATCGGCATCCACAGTAATCTGATACAGCGGCGAAATTCGGAGAGTCTCCGGCTCGGGGTTGCCGGCCGCCAGCAGGTGAAACTGCGGCACCTTGTCAGTCAACGTTCCAATCTTGAAGAGCTCGTGGCCCACCGCAGGTGTTTCGCTGATCTTCTCCAGTGATTCATCCAACTCTTCAACTACACGCTTAACGGTTTCCAGCTCGGCTGACAGATCGCGCTCCCCGGCAATCATGTGTTTCACCTGGACCGGCTTGCTTTCGTCCTTCAGAAGCGGATAACGCAAGTCGGCATAAGCAGGAACGCGATCGGCGATTTCGCGAAAGACGGCGCCCGCCGACATCTGAAATCCAAAATCGACTCCCAACTCTTTGGCCAGTTGGGCCGTGATCATCCAATCCGGCTTTGCCTGGTGTACCGGCGGTATCGATTGGCGCACGCGCTGCACAAAACCGTTGTTATTCGTGAAGGTGCCGTCAATTTCAGCAAACGAAGCCGCGGGAAATACGACATCCGCAAACGCCGTCGTGTCGGTCTCAAATAGCTCCTGCACCACAAGGAGGTCCAGTTTGCCCAGCGCTTCTTCGCGCCCACGCAGATGCTCCGGCAGAAAACTTCCCGCGATGTACATTGCCCGCACGCTATCCCCGGTGGCATCCAACAACTCAGCAACACTCCGCGCGCCGTTCATCATTCCCATGTCGTTTGCGCCTACACTGTTGTTGTAAAGCGGCAGCGGATGCAGCAGCACGCGGCGGCCTTTTTTGGCAAAGGAATAGGGCAGTTGAGCGGCAATGGTTTGTGCGGCCGGGCTCAGCTCGCCGCCCAGCATGATGATTAGGTCGCCCTCAGTCTTATCGATAGCATCGCGCAGCGCACTCAACTCACCTTTTTCAATTCCGCATTTGCGCGCTACGAGCGCGTCATGGCCATCACCGGCAAGGGCCAGCATCGCTGCGTCGCCAGAGCCCGGTCGAATATGCACAAACTGGGATGCCTGCTCGCGCAAGCGAATCGGAACAGAATTGACAATGATTAGTTTCGCACCGCCATTGCGCACCGCCTGGCGAATCTGCTTGCCGGTTAGAGGTTGCAACTCTTCCGGCTCGCCGCCGAGCAACAAAATCGTTTTTGCGTGGCGGATGTCACCGTGCGTGGCCAGCGGACCGCCGAGACTATCGAAGAAAGGCTTGAGGCTGAACGCATCCGTCGTCGAATAGTTTTCGCTGCCGGCAGATTCTGCCGCAAACTTGCGCAGGCAGTACAGGGCTTCATTAGTCAGCCGCGGACTACCCACTACGCCGATGGATTCGCCGCCGTTCTTTTCTTTAACTGCGCGAAGTTTCGTTGAGGCGTAGCGAATAGCTTCATCCCAGGTTGCCGGAATCAGCCGGCCGCCTTTCTTGTAACGAATTAGCGGCGTGCGAATCCGTGCCTCATGATTGACGAAGGGATGGGCAAAGCGACCCTTGATGCAAAGAAACTCGCCATTCAAACCATTCACGTAACGGTCGCGCGCGACGATACGCATCAAATCGCCGCCGCGCGATCCCAGCGACATCTGGCAGCCGTCAGAACAATACGTGCAGGTGGAAATAGTCTGGCTCAATTCCCACGGCCGGGCCTGATGCCGGTAGGTCGCGTCAAGCAGCGTCCCGGTGGGGCAGACTTCGATGCAGTTGCCGCATTGCGAACAGTTCAGCCAGCCGCCGTACGTGCCGATCACAGTGTTTGCGCCCCGGCCACCGGCTTCGATGGCATCCTCGCCCATCCATTCGTCGCAGACGCGCGTGCATCGTTTGCAGAGGATGCAGCGCTGCGGATCGTTGGCCACAATCGGCGAAAGGTATTTCTCCGGGCGGGCGTTCTTGCGTTCGGTAAAACGCTCCTCCAGGCCGCCCCAGTCAAAGGCCATCTCCTGCAGCTCGCATTCGCCGCCGCGATCGCACACCGGGCAATCAAGCGGATGATTCGCCAGCAGAAACTCCATCATTGCCCGCTGGGCTTTTTCAATCTCTTCGCTCTGCGTGGTGACGATCATGCCGTCGGTGCAAATGATGGTGCAGGAAGTCTGCAGCTTGGGCATCTTCTCGATGCGCACCAGGCACATGCGGCAGGACGCCTGCAATGCCAGGTCGGCGTAATAGCAGAAGGAGGGAATATCGAACTCGTTTTTGCGGCACACGTCGATCAGACTGGCGCCTTTGGGCACCTGAAAATCTTTACCGTTGATTGTGACTTTGATTAGTTCTGTGGACATCTGCGGACGACTCTTCTCCGAGCCAATGAAATCGTTTACTAACTCTTCATACTGACGGCGAAGGCTCGCCATTCCTTTTCTCCCACATCATTACTTACTCGCGAGGGATGATGCAGGGGAAACGCAGCGACTCTTTTCTGACCAAGGGTGCCAGCGACCGGCTTGAAAGAGTCGCGGTATTCTTTAAACTTCCGGGCCGCGGATGGATTGTCGATCGTGATGCAGGTCAAGAACCATGCCTCTTCACCGAGGCAGGCCACCCACTCGATTCGCGGCATTGATTCCAATACCCAGCGAAGAACACTCTTCAGAAACTCGTGGAGCGGTCCGCCGAAAACTCCGGGCAGAGAACGGCTCCAACCAGGATCGTCAAAGAGCATGTTGGCAGTGGCCGAGCCGTACAATTTTCCTCCGGGAATGCCTGAGGCGAAGCGGTACAGTCGGTTGTTGGTCCTCCATCCGCCTTCGTCTCCAAGTTCCTGTTGCCCATACCGCCACGGCTGCGATTCTCCCTTGTTACGACCCTCGCGAATCACACGGGTCGGACATCCATCCTTGGCAAGGAGCAAAATCCTACCATTCCAATCGTTGAACTGAGTCTTCCAGTCGCCGCGCAGAGCCTCTGGATAAAGATTCTTGTTGTTCGGCACAAGGTGGAATACATTCGTCCAACCCGGATAAGTGAATTCACGAATCCATTTTGGAACCGGAGGCCGCGTTGACATGTCTTCGAATCCTTCCACGATCAGCTAACTCTTATCGTTAGGCTCGACCCTTTCCCCCACCTCAAGGCGAAGCTCTATCGCATACTTAATGTTTTCCAAGGCTTCTTCCGTTTTTTTCCCTGGCTTATACAAGCCGGAATAGAAGGACACTCAACAATCCAAACGCCATCTTCATCGCTATGCAAAGTGACATTGAAAGTCATAAGTTAGTTCTTGCTGATATATCGCTCGACTACACTAACCAGCGCGTTAATGCGGTCGTCAGTCTCGGCGGATTTCTTCGCAATATCCTGGAACGTAGCGACGACTTGCTCGAATCTAGCGTTCATCTGCTCGTTGTTTTTGGCTATCTCCTGTTCGTGCATCTGAGCAAGTGTTAGCAAGGCAGCAATGGCTTGGTCATTTCGGTCCATTCGCGCCTCCGCTTTCACATGGCGCTCTGACATTCCGGCCTGTTGCTCGATAACTGTATTCAAGATGTTCTTCATCCGCAGGTATTCTTCTTCAGTCATAACTTTGTCCTCATATCACGAGAGTTGTTCAACCAATGGTCAGATGTTTCTTGAAGTCCTCCGGAAATCTTTTAATCGCCGACTGAATCGGCCATGCCGCCGCATCGCCCAGCGGGCAAAACGACTTGCCTTCGATGTTGTCGCAGAGATCCAGCATCAACTGCGCGTCGTCGGGACGGCCGCCGCCACTCTCGATGCGCTCGAAGATCTTCACCAGCCAGTCGGTGCCTTCGCGGCAGGGCGTGCACCAGCCGCACGATTCATGTTTGTAGAACTCAGTCAGATTCATGGTTGACTCAAAAACGTCGACCGTATCGTCCATAACAATGAAACCGCCCGAGCCCACCATCGAGCCCGCCGCCACCAGCCCTTCGTAATCCATCTTCACGTTCTTGCCGATGATGTCCTCGGCGCGCAGGATGTAGACGCTCGAGCCGCCGGGAATGACCGCCTTCAGCTTCCTGCCCTTGGGAATGCCGCCACAGTCCTGGAAAATGAGCTTCTCCATGTCATAGCCCATCGGCAGTTCGTAAACACCCGGCCGGTTCACGTGACCGGACACTGACCAGAGCTTGGTGCCGCCACTCTTTTCCGTTCCCAGCTTCTGATAAGCCTCGCCGCCGTTCACGATGATCCACGGCACGGCGCAAAACGTTTCTACATTATTCACAACGGTCGGACTGGCATAGAGCCCGGCAACAGCAGGGAAGGGGGGCTTCATGCGCGGATGGCCGCGCAATCCCTCGAGCGAGTTGAGCAGGGCCGTCTCTTCGCCGCAGATGTACGCGCCGGCGCCGGTGTGCGTATAAACGTCACAGGAAAAATCAGTGCCGAGAATATTTTTTCCGATTAGGCCCGCCGCGCGCGCTTCGTCAATCGCGCGATCCATGATGTCGATCAGGTAGCGATATTCGCCGCGCGTGTAAACGTAGGCTGTCTTCGAGCCGAGAGCGTAGGCGGCGATCAGTATGCCTTCGAGATGCAGGTGCGGATCGCGCTCCATCAGATAGCGATCCTTGAAGGTGCCAGGTTCGGATTCGTCAGCGTTGGAGACCACATACTTGGGCTTCGGCGAATCTTTGGGAACGAAGCTCCACTTCATTCCCGTGGGGAAGCCCGCGCCCCCGCGCCCTCGCAACGAAGATTTCTTTACTTCGTTGATAACATCGTCGGGCGACATCGAGGTGACGGCTTTCTTGAGTCCTTCATAGCCGCCGTGCTGACGATACACCTCGAGGCTTTGCGAGTTTTCGAGTTTGAATCTCGCAAGCAAAAGGGGCTCGCAACCGATGGCGCCAATAAACATATTCTCTTGGTTTAGAGGCGGGCTACTGCCCGCCATTCCTGCGTTACTGTATTCGGCGGGCGGTAGCCCGCCGCTAAACACCGGTGATACTTGTCTTCACGGCGCGGAAGAATATCTGACTCTTAGATAGAGCGTACATTGCACCATCGGCTCCACGCCGATCGGATTGATGACGGCATCGAACACGCTGCTGTCCAGGGGATCCAGGTAGGCGCTGGCGCTCTTGCGCTCCCTTATCACCCGCGCGGCTGACGACGAGTCGTTATTGTCCACTGACCCGGACTCATAAGCCGTGTAGCTGCGATAAAGTTCGCCCGGATAGTTCGTTTCGTACCGCTCGATGGAGACGGCCGTCCGCTTCAGCTTCAGATTGAGGAGGCGATTGTAGTTGTCTTCCTTCTGCCGAATGATTTGACTGGCCTGGTCGAGCAGCCGTGCCCGAACCGGTGCCAGATCCTTGATGATGTAATCAACCTTAATGAGATCGAATATCGATGCCTGGGCGGCAGCGGCCAATAATTTCTCCAAAAGCATAGAATCTTTGTAACGGACCGCGATGGTCTTCTTTGTTTCAAAGCCGGTCAGCTTTTCGCGAATGGTGCCACTGCCCTCAGGCACGAGGGCATAGATTCTGTTCTGGGTTATGAAGTCAACGTAAACGTCTTCGCGCTTTACGCCCAGGCCAACCGCGGCAGTGACAAACCTGTCAACCAGCGTGTTGACCTTTGCATAGCTCTGAAGCGAATCCGTCCCTTCCTGGGCAACGCCAAAAACAGCTACGTACTCGTCAGCGGGAGCATTCATCAGCACATAAGCCTCTATGTACTGCACCGGCAAGACGTCTTTGTTTTCAGTCGCCAGCACTATGCCGTTGCTGGGTTTTTCACTGCGACTCTGCGTGCGATCGTAGATACGGTTGCCGGCTTCCTGTGCCTGCGAGACATTGCCACACACGACTCCGCATGTCACCAGCGCCAGCAAAATGAAAGAGAATCTTCGCATAATGTGTTTAGAGGCGGGCTACGGCCCGCCACTCCTTGTTTAGGTGGTCGGCGGCAGTAGCCCGCCGCTAAACCACCGAATTTGGTTCATGGTAGCGAATCCAAAATCCGATCTACCTTCTCGACAGTCAGGTTCTCGTGATAATCGAACCCGATTTGAAACATAGGCGCCGTGCCGCATGATCCCAGACATTCAACCAGCGAAACAGTAAAGCGCCCGTCGGCAGTCGTCTGTCCCGGCTTGATACTCAGTTTGTCACAGACATGCCTGGTGATGTTCGGCTCCCCCATGATCTTGCACGAGAGGGTCTTGCAAATTTGTATGTGATACTTGCCGACCGGCTCCGTATTGATCATCGAGTAGAAGGTCGCGACTTCCCAGATATCTGTGATGCGCAGGTTCAGCCGCTTCGCCAGATACAAAACACCGGCGGGATCGAGGTAGCCGCGTTCGCGCTGCACGATGAACATCAAAGGCAGGATTGCCGAGCGCGGCACCGGATACTTCGCCAGGTGACGATCGATTTCGTCCTCTACTTCGGGCGAAAACGTAGCTGCCTCATCCGGCATATGCACCGGTTGGGATAGCGGCACGATTTGGATTAGCGATTGGCTCATGGAAATGTCCGACAAACTTTAGTTTGTCGTCATGGGAACAAACAATGCGCCTCTGCCTCAGTCGCTTACCACCTCGACGACAAACTGAAGTTTGTCGGACATCTGGTCGTCACCTATCTATTTCCCCCAGGACAATATCAAGCGAACCAATAATGGCGACGATGTCGGCGACCATTGCGCCTTCCGCCATCAGCGGCAGAGCCGACAGATTCACAAAGCTCGGGCCGCGAAAATGTACTCGCGCCGGTTTGGGGCCACCGTCCGACTTCACGTAAACACCCAACTCGCCTTTGGAAGCCTCAATCGCCTGGTAAACTTCGCCTGCGGGCACATCAAATCCTTCCGCCACGATCAGGAAATGATGTATCAATGCATCCATGTGCGTCTTCATCGCTTCGCGATCCGGCAGCACCACTTTGGGCGCATCGGCTTTCACAGGGCCGGGACGCAAACGTGACAGCGCTTGCAGCACAATCTTGTGCGACTCTCGCATCTCGCGCATACGCACCATGTAGCGGGCCCAAACATCGCAGTCATACTCGATAGGGACTTCAAAATCGTATTTCTCGTAGCCGGTGTACGGATTCGCCCGCCGGATGTCGAGGCTGACACCGCTGCCGCGCAGGGATGGGCCGGACAATCCCCAGTCAATCGCATCTTCGGCGGAGATGCGCCCCACATTCTGTGTTCGCTTTTGAAAAATCTTGTTGCCGGTCAAAAGCGAATCGAATTCATCTGCCGCCCCCGGAAAGTCATCAGTGAACTGTTTGACGCGGCGCTCGAATCCGGGCGGCAAATCCATCATCAAGCCGCCGATGCGGAAGTACGACGGCGTCAGCCGGCCACCCGAGGCTGCCTCGATCAAGTTGAGAATCTTTTCCCGCTCGCGGAAGCAATAGAAGAAAACAGTCATTGCCCCGATGTCGAGCGCATGCGTTCCCAGCCACACCAGGTGCGATGCGATGCGCTGTAGTTCGCACATCAAGATGCGAATTGTCTGGGCCCGCTCGGGAATCTCCATTTTCAGAAGCTTCTCCACCGCCATCACGTACGCCAGGTTGTTGCCGAGAGGATTCAGGTAATCCATTCGATCCGTGATGACGATGCCCTGCTGATACTTCTTGTACTCGAAAAGCTTCTCCATGCCGGTATGGAGATAGCCGATATCCGGAATGGTTCTGACAACCATCTCGCCGTCCAGCACCAGCTCCAGGCGCAGCACGCCGTGCGTTGACGGATGTTGCGGCCCCATCGAGATCGTCATCTGCGTGTCGAGGGGCCGGTCAACGACCTCGAATTGCGGCGGCAGATTTGGGGTGGAAACACTCATCAGTTTTTGCTTCAAGCAGAAGCCCGACCGTTAGGGAGGGCTCCATTCAACCCGCGTATTGGCCAAAACCCTTGCTGACGCGCGGGCTTCTGCCTCCTTACGGCGACACAAAGTTATACGTTAGAACTCCTGAAACCCTCAGCGCTTGTCCGCTGAGTTTTGTTGGTGTAAACCGAGCCTTGCGCGCCGCCTCCTCGGCAGCTGCCTTAAGCAGCGGATGCCCGGATACCGCGGTTGCCGAGATTACATTGCCGTTTTCATCCAGCAGGATCTGAACGGCGACTGCGCCACCGGCTCTTGCGGCCTTCGCGATCGGAGGATAGATCGGCTGCGGCAGACTGATGGCTTTTCCATTCAGTACCCCGCCGGAAATCGGAGCCTTGATCCGGCTGGATGAAGGGAGCGGCGGTGGCGGCAGTTCATCCGCCGTCGCATTAGATGTGCCGCCAATCACTCCTGACCTAGTCTCGGGCGCTGCAGCTTTTGCTGGAGCAACGGCGATCTCTCGCCTTACTGGGTCTCCATAGTTTGGAGCTCCAGGGAATATAGGCTCACTTCGGCCAGTGACCTTTGCCTCGAGCGCGGTTATTTTCCAGTCTTCCATTCCTTTGACGACCGGGCTCTTCAGGGCCATGACGTGAAGCGTGCCTGAATTCCTGGGGCCATGAATGGGAATAGAAAAATCCGCGTAACTATTCTGGCCGGTTGAAGAGATGGAGCCGGTAACGTACCAGCCCGCTTCGATCGGCGATCCCAGCTCCGCGATTAGCGCTGGATCATCTTTGGCGCTTGCCAGAGCGCGCGTATACACCGGTGAAGACTTGATCGAGCTCATCACGAGCGAAAAGATCAAAGCAATAACGCCGACCCCAAAAAGCAGGAGGCACACAAGGCTGACCGGCACAAACCATTTCCAGTTCCGTTTCCACCAGCCCGGTCTCGGTTGTGGCTCCATAATCGTTCTCCAGCGCCTGCCTGGCAAATCAGGTCAGGCTGTAGGGCTCATATCCGCGCAGCGGAAAATCTTTGCGCAGCGCATGACCTTCCCAGTCATCAGGCAAGAGTATGCGGCGCAAATCGGGATGCCCGTCGAAGATCACGCCGAACAAATCATAGGTCTCCCGCTCGTGCCAGTTTGCCGTGCGCCAAACTCCGGTAACGCTCGGCACGTTAATATCATCCTCGTTCAGCACGACTTTTAGACGCAGACGATGATGCTTGTTGGTGGAGAAGAGGTGATAGTTCACTTCAAAGCGTGGCTCTTCTTCTGGGCCTCGATCGACGCCGCAGAGGTCCGCAAGAAAATTGAATTCTAACCCGGGCGTGGTCTTAAGAAACGAGCAGGCAGCTACGATATGCTCCCGCGGTACGATGATGGTCGTTTCGCCGAAGGCAGTGATCACGCTGGCGATCCATTCGGGGTGCTCGCGCTGCAACGCCGCCACCGGTTGAGCTTCGCTGTTGGTGCTCATCGGCGACGGCGCTGTTTGGTTTGAAGTGATTTCGCTTGCGGCGTCAGTCCGCTCGTTCCGCTGGTTATCCTGTGACATTACAAAGTATTCGCGCGGCAGCTCGGTTTCAAAGCGAATGCGCGTTAGAAAGAGCGGCGGCGCTCGTGCTTTGACGCGTACGCATAAGGACGCTCCAGTGGCTCGGCTTGACCTTTCGGCGAGCCGCTCGGCAGAGTTCCCGGTGGCACGGCCTCAATGGCTTCTTCGGGGGGAATATCTTTGCGATCTCTTGCGGACTCTTTCATCACCTTGTCCTGCAGCATCATCACTGCATGAATCAACATCTCAGGCCGCGGGGGACAGCCGGGGATGTAAACGTCAACCGGAACGATCTTGTCCACGCCCTGGACTATGGCGTAATTGTCGAACACACCGCCGGAAGTGGCGCACGCACCCATCGAGATTACCCACTTAGGCTCCGGCATCTGGTCGTAGATGCGGCGCAAAACGGGAGCCATCTTCCGCGACACCCGGCCGGAAACGATCATCACGTCGGCCTGGCGCGGGGAAGCTCGAAACACCTCCGCGCCAAAGCGGGCCAGATCATTGCGGGAACTGGTGGCATTCATCATCTCGATGGCGCAGCAGGCAAGTCCGAAAGTGGCCGGCCACAGCGAAGATTTCCGCGCCCAATTGATCAATGAATCAAGCCGGGTCGTCAGCACTTCCGGCAAAGCTTCGGCGAGAATATTTTCTAAGCCCATAGAGTTTCCCGCTGGTTAACTTCGGACTTCGTCAGGCTGCGGACCGCGTTACTTGTGCGGCCGGCTTTTCCGCTCGCGAAAGCAAACGTGCTTCGGCTTCTGCTTCACGACGCGCCTGCTCGCTCCAGTCAAAAGCCCCCTTCTTCACCACATAAATGTAGCCGGCCAGCAACAGGGCAACGAACAACATCATCTCGGTGTAGAGCAGCGTGCCCAACCCGTATTGGGGAGCGGCCAGTCTCTTAAAAACCACCGCCCAGGGAATCAGAAAAATAACTTCGATGTCGAACAGGATAAAAATCATCGCGATCAGGTAAAACTTCACCGAGAACCTCTCGCGAGCTGAGCCTACCGGATCCTTGCCACACTCGTAGGGCATCAGCTTGGTCCGGGTGGACTTACGCTGGCCTATGACTCGGGACAGCAATATGTTCGTCACAGCGAAGCCTGCCGCCACGACGAACATCAGGATAATCGGCAAATAGTCGGAAAGGTTGAACCTCATAAAACTCGAACGCGCCGGACGCGCGCAAATTCACTCCCGCCTTCGAACCACACCTGGCCGGAAATCAACTTACCGAGAGATTGAGAATCATTGTACAAAGTCATCGTAGTTCATCAAATTAAGGGTGTCAAGGAACTCTACTTTGCGTCAAAGGGCATGTTTTGCAGATGATTGACCGCCTGAAAATGCGTGTGTTACTGTTCCGGCGGACCTCACAAAAATCATTATGAGGATGTCTCCGCCGGTGCGGCCAGGCGCTAAGTCTGAAGCGAAGTGATTACCGGATTCAACACGGACGTCGAGCACAACGGCGTTACCTATCACGTGCAGACGGAAGACAAGGGTCTCGCCAGTCCTCTAATCCTTTCACTCGTCTATACCGGGGGGGAGATTCTGGCGAGCAAGCGCTCGCCCTACGAGGATCTGATCGCGGCCGGCTTCAATGAGGCCGCTCTGGCTGAGCGTCTCCAGCGCCAGCACAAACTGATATGCGCGGCAATCCACGCCGGCCGGGTCGAGGACCTCAAACGCATGGCCCGGCGCGATGCCGCCAGGGCCGAGCCAACTCCGATTATAGAACTGGACGAGGAGCCGCTTGAGGTACCTGAGTCCACCTACGAAGTAGCTCCGCTCGAAGTGGGCGAGACGTTTGAAGTTGTTGCCGAGCAGCCGGCGGATCCTGAAGAGGGTTCCCTGATGGCGACCGCTGCCGCTGCCAGTGTCCTACGAATAAACCTTCTGGAGGAACGCGAACTTCGCGGCGGGCAGTTTGCGACTTTGCGCGTGCGCGTCAGCCGCGGTCCGCAGAACGATCAGCAAGTGGTGCCCGACGCCCATGTTGTTTTGAAGACCCTGGGAACCACATTTCGCCCGGTCTCCACGTTCGCTAAGACAGACAAGGACGGGATAGCGATTATGTTTGCCGCGCTGCCCAAATTTTCAAATGGACGCGGGGCGATCCTGGTGCGCGCGGACGCCGGCGGCGAAAAGGCCGAGTTGCGCCGCATCATTTTGCCGGGGTAGGAGCGGTACGTGCGCATTGAGATTAACGGCGAACCGCGCAACGTGGCAGACGAGAGTTACCTGAGCGATCTTGTCAGCGAGCTTTCACTGCCGCCGGAGCGATTGGCAATTGAACTCAACAAGGAAGTCGTGCGCCGTACTGATTGGGCTACGACTCCAGTGATGGAGGGAGATCGGATCGAGATAGTCCAATTCGTCGGTGGCGGGCAGTGACGTTGGATGCGACCGCATGAAGTTTGCCCAGGTGAATTGCTAGATTCGGTCCCATGAGGTCAGTACCACCACGCGGGTAGCGGGTGGGCCATTACATTTCCGATTGTCGATTTCCGATTGCCGATTAAGCCTCATCGAGTCCGTCAATTGACAATCAACAATTGGCAATCGGCAATGGTTCGGCCCACCCGCTACCGCGTGGTGGTACTGACCTCATTAGGCCGACGGTTTTTCTTTTCGTCGCATTTCGTTGTAGAGTCCTCGTATAAACGAAAGGCAATACTTCCTTATGTCAGCTGCTGTTCCCACTCCAACTCGAGCCGATGCTTTCAAGATTGCGGGCCGCGCGTTCACCTCGCGGCTGATCATTGGTACGGGAAAATACCGAACATACGATGAAATGAAAGCGGCGCATCGCGCGTCGGGCGCTGAGATGGTGACGGTTGCAGTCAGGCGAGTGCCGCTCGACCGCAGCGCCGAATCGTTTCTGGACCATCTCGACCCGGCGCTGCAGATTCTTCCGAACACCGCCGGCTGCTACACGGCCGAGGAAGCAGTGCGGACGGCGCGGTTGGCGCGTGAAGCCCTGGGAACTGAACTGATCAAGCTGGAAGTCATCGGCGATCAGACGACACTGTTTCCCGACAACGAGCAGACTCTGGAAGCGGCGCGCCTTCTGGTACGCGAAGGCTTTGTCGTCTTGCCGTACTTTACCGACGACTTGATTATGGCAAAGAAGCTGCTTGATGCCGGTTGCCAAGCAGTGATGCCGCTGGCTGCGCCGATTGGATCCGGACTCGGTATCCAGAATCCGGCAAACCTCCGCATCATGCGCGAGCAGTTACCCGACGCGACCATCATCGTTGACGCGGGCGTCGGCACGGCCAGCGACGCGGCGATCGCGATGGAGCTGGGAGCCGATGGCGTGTTAATGAATACGGCGATCGCGGAGGCAGAAGATCCGGGGAAGATGGCGGAAGCAATGAAGCTCGCGATCGAGGCGGGAAGACTTGCCTACCTGGCCGGCCGCATGCCAAAGCGTTTGTACGCCAGCGCCTCCAGCCCGCTCAGCGGCGTGGTTCGCTAAGTGGGTGTTCAGAGTACCGACTTTAGTCGGGTTTTTAGGCTGTGAAGAACCCAACTGAAGTCGGTACTCTGAACGCCCACTTCAGATTAGGGACTGCCGGCTTCCGCGCTTTCTACGCCACACTTGCCGCACCATACGGATTATCAATCACGAGCAGCCACGAGCCATCTGCCTGGCGGCGGACAACGTCTGAAGTTTGTCCTGCCAACTCGACTGCATTGCCGTTTGGATCTGTGCCTTTCAATGTCCACTTTGAAAATAGAAGAGCAATATCACGGGACTGAAAAACCCTTGCCGGTCGCAGATTGAACTCGGCCTTCAGCGCGAGGAACGCATCGACGCCCTCACGAATGGCGGTATGGCCTTTTACCTCGACGCCAGGCTGCGTCACCATCATGGCTTCTGGCTCATAAAGCGACATTAACGCCTCGGCATCTCCCGCAGTAAAATATTGGGCAAAGAGTGTATGGGTTTCTTCTGGGGTCCGAGCTGGCATCTGATTCTCCTCGCTGGTTTTTAGAGTGGTGACAGAGTGGTGACCGGGTGTCGCACTCGAGAGTATTCATTTCTTCGATCTGGCTTTCGGAAAACTGACAGAAGGCGGCGCCCATGTCCTGCGATCGCCGCCAATGCCTTTCTTCTCGCTGATAACCTCTAACTTTTCAGGCGTCACGGCGACAAGCAGATAATTCTTCGCGCGGTCGGGATAGAAAGCTTTCCACTCGTCTTTCCATCGTTTGGCCTTTTCAATCGGATCATCTACCAATCGAGCGGTTCCGTAGATCGTGACGTAACCCGGTCCTTCGCGATCGAAGTAATAAAGAGTGACCCGAGGGTTGCGGCGAATCTGAGTGACTTTGCGGCTGGACGAATTCGTGGCAAACCAGACCACCATATGCTCGTCGGGCAGGAAGGGATCGATTGTTCGGGCGTACGGCTGGCCAGTCGAGTCCAGGGTGATCAGAGCGCAATAGCGAGCTGTGGCCATAATTTCACGCGCATCGGTAATTAGCCTTTCGCGTTCCGATTGCCCTGCCTGCGTCTCCTGACCAAACCCGGCCGGACACATTGGGGCCATTGGGAGCAGCAACAACGCTAATCCAATCGCCCTGATGATGTCGAATGTTGTCTTCATGATCACGTCTTTCTCTCCCAGGAAGCGGTCACCGGAACAAGAGTTGAAGTCGCCATAAGTAGCCCGATTCATCGGGCTTGCCCGCAGGGTTATTAGGCCAGCGCTTTTAGCGCTGGCTTGGGACGGCCGCGTCGTTCGGATAGCGCGCTTCAGCGTGCTTGCAATGACTAGCTTTAGCACCTGGCTAAAGCCTCGGCAAGTAAAGCCCGCTGAAGCGGGCTATCAGTCGTAGCCTCGCTTGAACCGGCCGTAAAACGGCCGGTCTAGTAACCCTTCGGGAAAGCCGCGTGAACGCGGCTAAGAACGCGGCTAAGAACGCGGCTAAGTACTTACCACGTCCGCCTGATCGGATGCGCTTCAGTGTTGAAAATAACTTTGTCGAAATTCAATGTCGTTGGCGGAGCAAAGAGCAGATAGAAGTATTTGAACGTCTCCGCAAAGAGGAAGCTCTGCATCGAATCGGACTTTTCTTTCGTGATAACGCTTTTGAGAGCTGCGTAACTTTCGTCAGTGCGGCAGAATGCGACCAGGCCCTCGAACATTATCTGACCCCGGGTTAAATAGACGAACGCCCTAGCGCCTTCCATTTCGGCGGCAATGTTTCGCCCCTTCCGACGCCGGCTTCTCAATAATCGGGCTTGCTTCTTAGCTGCGTAATGCGACAGATAGTAATTCGATTCTATGATCTCCGGACGTAAAGGGTAACCGGCCGATACCACTTCAAAGGTTCGATAGTTAATCTCCTCAGGCTCAATGTCGTGCTCCATCCACATATCATCTGAGGAGTCCTGCAACCATCTAGCACGATCGACATCGCCAGAGAGAGCCAGCACAGCGGGAAAGAAAGCATCCAGGGCTCCGAAGGTTGTTGCAGTGCGCTTGCCTGTGTTCATGTCGGCATGCCCATACCAGAGTTCTCGCCAGGAAACAGGACCAGTAGCGTGCCTGGGTGGAACTTCATCCGCCAGATATTTGTTGATGGCCGCGATACTGTCCAGCCACATGCGGTGGCAATCTTCATCGCCGAACAACAGCCAGCATTTCAAAAGGTACTCGTAGTAGCTGTCGATGGCACCGCTGATGTGACTGTCGGTATCGGTCCATTTTCCGGTCTCGACATTGATCCAGGTGCCCACCAAACCAATTGCCGAGCGCCGTTTGTAAATCTCTACCAGGGCGCGCTTCGCTTTGTCGTAGAAGACGGGACGATGGGTCAGCTTGCTGAGCGTGCCGAACTCGATGAGCAAAGTTCCGGCTTCCGCTGGATTGGTGATCTCGCCGCGAACCTTGCCGGTCTTGAGATTCACGTAACGGTAGGGGAGTCCGGTAGGCGACTCGAAGACCGGCAGCAAACGGTTTCCCAAATCTTCCGCCAGATTAAGGAGCCGCTTGTCGCCAGTGAGCTGGTAACTGGAAAGCAGACCACCGAGCAACCGGATTGTAATCTCGAAGTTCTGGACCGAGATATCCTTGTCGAACGAGAGGTTCTTAACGATGTATCCCTTCGTGACCGCTGCCTCGTCTTTGAATCCCATCAGGATCATTGTGTCGAGGGCATCTACGGGCGTCATCAATAGCGGCTGCGCGTACCAATCGTGATAAGTCTTAGTTAGAGGCCGCAGGTCATCATGGCCCCAGGCATATTTCTTGTAGCCGGACCAGGCGTGAAGAAACTCGGCCTTCACCTGGGCGGCGACTTCTAGTTTGTTGATTTTTTGCGCGGACGTGGGAGGGGCGCAAACGGAGAGCAGTAAGAGAAAAGTCGAAAGTTTCAATCTCATCTTCTGCTCAATGTCGAACCTGGAGGCTCGCCTTTACTGGGAGCGCGGACGCCCTCGCCCGCATTGCGGCATAGGCGCGGACTTTTCCAAAATGGAAGGCCGCGTCTTCTGTCATTTTCGCGCTTCGCGCTCATTGCGGGCGAGGGCGCGCGCGCTCCCAGGCCCGCAAACCAACAGTTTGCGTTACGAGACCGGCGTTAGAGCGGGCAAGGATATTGTTACTACGAGGCCGCCGTCAATGGCGTTAGCGGCGGCGGCGGTGCCGCCGTGTAGTTTCACGCAGCGTTCGGTGATTGCCAGTCCCAATCCGGCGCCGCCGCTTTCGCGATCGCGCGCATCTTCGACTCGATAGAAAGGCCGGAAGATTTCAGTAAGCGCAGGTTCAGGCACGCCGGCTCCATGATCGCGGACGGTAATCACGGCCAGCTCTTCATCAGCTTTCACGGCAGGCGGAAAGCAGTGGAGATCGATCTGCACTTCAGTTCCTGCCGCAGTGTATTGCAGGGCGTTGCGGATGACGTTCTCGATGGCCCGGCGAAGCAGGTCTTCGGTGCCGCCTATAATGCAGGTTTCGCAGGCGTTGATTCTGACAGTTCGATTGCGGCTGCGGGCTTCGAAGTCAGCATCGTCGGCAATCTGGCGCAGGAGCCGCGCCAGATCGATCTCGGTCTTCAACGCTTGCGCGCCACTCTCCGGACGAGTGATGGCCAGCAACTGGCCAATCATCTCGTTGAGAGTTTCGGCTTCGCGCTGAATTCGCTCGAGAGCACTGATAGCGGCCGGCCCGGAACGTTGCCGCGCCAGCTCCAGCGCTACATTCAGACGTGCCAGGGGTGAACGTAGCTCATGCGAAATGTCGCCGAGCAAGCGGCGTTGAGATTTCAAGAGGGACTCGATCTGTTCGGCCATTAGATCGAAATCCGCTCCCAGGGATGCCAGCTCGTCACGCCGCTTGCCCAGTGATGGCCCAACGCGAGCCGAAAGATTCCCACTCGCCAGCTCTCGAGTTGCGGCCCTTAGCTTGGTCACTGGCGCGGTAAGATATCTGGCCAGCCAGTAGCAAAAGAACACGCCGACAAGCAGCACCGCTCCAAGATGAAGGACATGATCTAAGAGATGAGGTGGCAGAGTTTGCGGCGGCATCTCCGCCACCAGCACGTATTGGCCACCGCGCGTAGTAGTCACCGGCCGTGCCAGCAGGGAAGGGAATCCGGCAACGCCAAACTCAGTCGCCCTGGTCCGCATCGCCCGCTCTGCTAACTCCCGAGCGCCGGCAGGGATGTGTCGTCCGGTTAGTTCATCGAGATACTCGCTGAACAAGGCACAGTTAATGCCGTCCTCACTTTGCATGTGATCGAGATACGCCGCCAGCGCGTTTTGCCCTTCGCGCTCGTAGATCTCGGCGGCGCTTTCAGCGTATGCGCTCATCGCTATGTCGGCTGGTCCATGCCCGTGGGGCCGGAACGGCTGCGGCCGGGTTACCTCGCTAATCACAAAAGTCATTCCCGCCACCACCAGGAGGGTCAGGAAGAACCAGAGAAAGATTTTCAGAAAAAGGCTGCCCGGCAAGTATTTCAAATCTCCTTCAATCGGCGTCAATCACTGACGATTTCGCGTAGATATAGCCGACCCCGCGCACGGTCTTGATGCGCTCAACGCCGCCCACCTTAGGCCCGAGTTTCCGGCGCAGGTTGCTGATATGCACGTCTATGCTGCGGTCGAAAGGTGAAGAGTTGCGGCCCAGCACGTCCTGGGATAATTCTTCGCGAGTCATGATGCGGCCCGCCGAACGCAGCAACATTTCCAGCAGGTCATACTCGACTGCCGTCAGATCGATGACCTTGCCCACGCACCGAACTGCGCGCGTGCCGCTTTCGATCTCGACATCACCTACGCTGAGTGTCCGGCCCGACGAGTCTCCCTTTGTCTGTTCGGCTTGCGTGCGGCGAAGAATTGCTTTTATGCGCGCTGCCAGTTCCCTGGGATTGAAAGGCTTTGGCAGATAATCGTCAGCGCCAATCTCCAGGCCGACGATGCGGTCCACGTCGTCGCCGCGCGCGGTCAGCATTAGAACGGGGATTCCTGATCGAGCGCGAATCCGGCGCAACACTTCGAACCCGTCCAGGCCGGGAAGCATTACGTCCAACACCACCAGCGAGTGTTCGCCGGCCACGGCGCGTTCAGCGCCCGCATGGCCCTGGTGCACGGCCTCGACCGCAAAGCCCAGTGGTTCGAGATACTCGGTCACCAGTTCACAGAGGGTAACGTCGTCATCGATAATAAGAATCCGGTCCATCGTTTTTGAGCAAACGGATTATTGTAGCGCACTCAGGGACAGCGTCCTGTAAAGAAGTGTAAACTGCGGCGCCTGGTTTCTTTACAAAACTTTACGAACTCTTTACTGCGCCAGCCGTCAAAGAGGCGTATAACTATAGGTACTAGAAACCGGAGGCCGGAGCCATCACGCCGGCTCAATTACTTAAGGAGAATTGAAAGATGAAGAACCGAATTGTAGTGCTGGTTAGCGTCCTTGCATTGATCATTGGGGCGACGATCTTTGCAGTGGCGCAGGAAGGGCGCGTCAAGGGGCCGCCACAGCATCGAGGCGACGGGCCACCGCCTCCACCCCCAGATATGCTGGAGCACATCTCGCGGGAGTTGAACCTCAGCGATGCGCAGAAGACGCAGGCAAAAGCGATTCTCGACGCCGAGCGCGCAGCGACTGATCCGCTTCAGGCCAGGATGGAAGATATTCACAAACAGATCGAAGCCACGGTAGTCAACGGGCAGTTTGACGAAGCGCAGGTGCGCACTCTGGCCGACCAGGCAGGCCAGTTGAGTGCCGACATGATGGTCGAGCACATCCGCGCGCACACAAAGCTCTTCAGCATTCTGACGCCGGAGCAGCGCGTGAAGGCCTTGGAGATGCACAAACGTATGAGTCCTGGTGGTCCGCACGGGCCCGGTGGTCCAATGGGCGGACCGCCGCATGGACCGCCACCGCCGCCTGAGCCGCAGCAGTAACCAGGGACCGATTTTCAAACAGGCCAATGCGAAGAGGATCATCGAGCCGTCGGGCTTAATGATCCTCTTTGCGCAAGTGGGTGTTTAGAGTACCGACTTTAGTCGGGCTTTATTACGTTGAGAAAAGCCCGACTAAAGTCGGTACTCTAAACGCCCACTTATGGTGGGTTCGCGGCCTTTGGCGTTACTGTCGCGGTTGATGACAGCAGCCGAAAATCAGCTAGATTGTTGTTCGTGTCGATCGACGTCGAAGTGCGAACCAGATCGCTGGTGGTCGCGGCCGTAAAGGTGAAGATCGATCCTTCGCGGTAGGCTGCAAATGTAGCATTGATCGCAGTAGCGCTCCCCTGATAAGTAAGGCCATCCAGCCTGATGCCGTTAAGCTCGATCTTTATTCCTCCACCCGTACCATTTAGATCGAGATTGCCCGCCCCCGGATTGTAGTCGCCGTTCACTCCAAACGTTGACGCTCCATTCACAACCAGGAAATAACTATGGGCGCCGACCACCGTAGTATTGCTGCCTGCCGCGCCGGGCAGCGTGATGACACTCGGGGTGTTGCCGCTTCCCCCGGGACGGAAGGAGATAGCCATTCCACTGATGTCCCGTGGCTGGTTAGTGGTGTTGTAAAGCTCCAGGAACTTGGCGCGACCGGCGCCACTGGCGAATGAGATCAGCGCTTCATTAATGATGATCGAGTTGACTGAGGTAGTTTGCGAAGCGGAGTTATCGCTGTTGTCGGTGTCCAGCGTAGATGAGGCAACGGTGGCCACGTTGGTGATCGTCGTTCCGCCTGAGACAGAACTGTTGACAGTGGCAACCAGAGTAATGACCACCGACGCGCCGTTGGCAATTGACGAGAACGTGACGGTCCTATCGTTGCCGGCGCCACCGCAGGCACCACCACCAGTCGCAGAGCACGTAACGAACGTTAACGTGCTCGGTAAGTTATTTGTGACTATAACGGAGGGAGCTGGATCGGGCCCATTATTGGTAACGGTCAGCGTATAGGTTATGTTCTCGCCTGATGGCACAGGGTCGGGCGAGTCGAGCTTCGTAAGGGAAAGGTTCGCGGATGGCGGCGCCGCATCGTCATTTCTAATGGTGCCCAGACCCTGATTATCAGTGATGGTGGCGTTCGACGGGCCGCTCAGATTCACGAAGAAGGTTTCGTTTGGCTCAAAAGCTGTATCACCATTCACCGCGACAGCGATCGTCTTGCTCGTATCACCAGGGATGAATGTCAGCGTTCCACTGTTGGACTCGTAGTCACTTCCGGCAATGGCTGTGTTATCGGCCGTCGCATAACTTGCCGTCACGATAAGCCCGCTGACCGCGGAAAGAGTGACGGTAAACGTGGCAGTGGTGGTTCCACTGTCGCCCTCTATGACGGAGACGTCATTAATCGAGAGTGATGGCGGCGGATCGTTGTCTGTGATGGTCCCCTGTCCCTGGGAATCCAGAATCACTCCGTTGGAAGCATTTGAAAGGTTGACGAAGAAAGTCTCGTTTGACTCGTCCATTGTGTCGCCGTTGATTGTTACCGTAATTGTCTTCGTTAGGTCGCCCGGATTGAAGACCAGCGTGCCGGCAGTTGACTGGTAATCTGAGGGCTGCGTGGCTGTGCCGTCGGCTGTCGAGTAATCGACCACAACAGTTTGGGCGGTGGCAGCCGCAAGCGCAACGGTGAAGTCGATCGTCTTTGTGCCGCTGTCACTTTCCGTCAGCGCGACGTCGTTGATCGTGACGTCAGGCCTGAAGCCGGTACTGCAATCGTTAATCGGGGAGCCGCTGTTCCGCGGATTGGGCGCTGAAGTCGCTAAGTCTTTCGCATTGTCATTCGTATCGGTGCAACCGCCGGATTTTCTGAAATCCGCTGTATTGTTGCCTGGCGCGGGCGCCGGGCCCATTCCTTCAAAGCAGGATGAGGTGCCGCCATAACCAACAAGATCAAGAGTACTCGTAACGGACGGACATGTTCCTGATAGCGCTACAGTGCTGGTGCTGAGCGCCAGCTTGCCGCTGCCGGCGGTCATCGCTATGGTTCCGATGGCGTCTGGTGTCGGCAGATTCATAGATCCACCCGCACCCTGATCTTCCTGCACCAGGAAATAGTGGCCGGGTGGAACCAGACATGGAGCAGCTGAGCAGAGCGGCGTGACAGCCCAGGTTGCGCTGGTCGCCGAACTGTACTGGACCGACCAGCCGGCCAGATCAACGATCGTCGTGCCGCGGTTGAATAGTTCGACGAAGTCGTTCTTATAAACAGCGCCGCTGTTTCCTCCACCACCGTAGAGCTGGCTTATGACCATTAGCGCTGTGTCGTCGTTTTGGATCGTCCCCTGGCCCTGGCCGTCCGCAATCTCCGCGTTGGAAACGTTCGTGACGTTTACAAAGAACGTTTCGTTCGGCTCGACCAGCGTATCGCCGTTCACCGTCACATCGAACAGATACGTGCGAACTCCGGCAGGCATCTTTTGACCTGTCAGACTACGGGCTACATAGTCGCCGGCGGCGGCGATAGCCGTTTGGTCCTGCGTGCCGATGTCGAAAGTAATTCCAACCGCCGGCGCGGGTAATGAAGAGGTAACAGTGAAGGTGAAGGTGGTTGTCCCATTGTTGCCTTCGTTCATCGTGACATCGTTGATGCCGAGCGATGCGCTGTCGTCATTAAGGATTGTGCCAACTCCCTGGCCGTCGGACACAGTCGCGCCGGCAGCATTCGTGACGTTGACGAAGAACGTCTCATTCGGCTCAATATTGAGGTCGCCATTGACCGTCACATCAAAAATGGAGGTCTGATTTCCGGCAGGTATCGTTTGCGCTGTCATGCTCCGGGCAAGATAGTCGTTGTCCGCGACGGTGGCTGCATTGTCCTGGGTCGCGATATCAAATGTGACACCTCCGGTTGGCGCTGGAGCGGACAGGGTTATGGTAAACGTGAAGGTGGTTGCGCCAGTGTTGCCTTCCTTCCACGCGACATCATTGATGGAGAGTGTCGGCAGATCGTCATTACGGATTGTCCCTGCGCCCTGGGCATCCGCAATGGTGGCGCCGGTAACATTCGTCACGTTAACGAAGAAGGTCTCGTCGAATTCGACGGCCGTATCGCCATTGACGGTCACGTCAAATATATAGGTCTGCTGTCCCGCCGGAATTACCTGTCCCGTCAGGGTCTTCGCGACATAGTCGTTGTTGGCAGTAGTAGCGGCGCGATCTTGCGTGGCAATGTCAAATGTGACATCGGTTGAGGGCGCAGGCGCCGACAGACTGACTGTGAAACTTGCTGTGACAGTGCCCGAGTTGCCCTCCGTTATCGTCACATCGTTTATCGTAAGGTTGGGAGTGGTGCTGGAGACACAGTTGTTGGTTGGCGAACTTGTATTGCGCGGGATAGGCGCATGGACAAAGAAGTCGGCGGTGTTATTGTTTGTGTCGGCGCAGCCGCCAGACTTCCTAAAGTCAGCGTTGGTGGCACTCGGCGCTGATGCCGGCCCGGTCCCCTCGAAGCAAAAGTTCGCAGTCGCAGCAGTGCCGCCGTAGCCAATCACGTCAACGATGCTCGAGGTGGCGGGACACGCTCCGGAAAGCGCGGCTGTACTGGAAACCAGTGCGACCTTGCCTGTGGTGGCAGCCATCGCGATTGTCCCGGTGGCGTCGGGCAGGGGAAGGTTCTGAGTTCCGCCGGACCCGGAAGCTTCCTGCACCAGGAAGTACTTTCCTGGAGCGAGGGGACAAGAACCGGTTGGGCAAAGCGGCGTGACTGACCAGGCGACTGTGTCACTCGCGGCGTTATATTGTACAGACCAGCCGGCGAGATCAACGGTGGTCGCGCCGCGATTGAAGATCTCAATAAAATCATTTCTGAGCGTGGCGCCGCTGTTTCCGCCACCCCCGTAGAACTGGCTGATAACCAGATTGGCGGTGTCATCGTTTTGAATTGTTCCCACGCCCTGAGCATCGGCAACCGTCGCGCCTGAAGTATTTGTGACGTTCACAAAGAAAGTCTCGTTGGGTTCGACGAATGTGTCGCCGTTGATAGTCACCTCAAGAGCGTATGTTTGCTGGCCCGCCGGGATTGTCTGTCTCGTCAGATTCCTAACGGTGTAATCGTTGTCCGCGACCATAGCCGAGCCGTCGGCAGTTGCAATGTCGAAGGTGACGCCGCCCGCTGGGGCTGTTCCAGAAAGACTTACGAGGAAAGTGAATTTCGTCATTCCCTTGTCGCCCTCGTTCAAGGAGACATCGTTGATGGTGATGGTCGGTGGCGGCGCCTGCACAATAGTGGTCGCTGTGGCAGAGTTGTTGACCAGGTTTGGATCGGATGTGCGTGAAGCGACTGTCGCAGTATTAGTGATCGTCATCCCGTCGGCGCTGTTGACTGAGGCCAGCAGAGTAATGATTGCAGATGCGCCGGGGGCGACCGCGGGAAACGCAATCGTGCGGTCGTTGCCAGAGCCACCGCAGACGCCTCCTTCAGTTGCTGAGCACGAGACGAAGGTCACTGTGCCGGGCAGTGCGTCAGTCACCAGGATGGATTCAGCAATGGTTGCCCCCTTGTTGGCCACAGAGATGGTATAGGTCACATCGGAACCGGTTATCACCGGATCGGGCGAGTCTGACTTGGTGATCACGAGGTCGGCCGTAGTTAGGTCGAGACAACCCGAAGCTGAATTCTGGGGATTACTGCTGCCGGAATTCAGGAAGAAGTCCTTGGAATTGTTATTAGTGTCCGTGCCATTGCCGAACGCGGCGCCGCTTTTCCTCTCGTAACTCTGGTTGACGTTGTTGCCAAGCGGCGGTAGCGTAGCTCCTTCCTTATAGATCGAGCCACTTCCCATTCCAACCGCGTCGATTATTGTCGTGCCATTTGATCGCGTAATGGCGATACCGCCATCGTCCGCTATTCCTGTTGTGTAGGTTTGGTCTGCTGCCACCGAGCCGCTGTAGCCGCCGTTTGAATTATTCGCCAGCAGGTAATGACAACCTGATCCAAGCGTTGTGCCCGTGGGGAATGTTATTCGATCGCCCGCGGTGCCGCTGTTATTCGAAGCGCGAATCTTGAGTCCGCCAATAGCAACCGTCGAAGCAGTTGGATTATAGATTTCCACAAACTCATCCGCTGCACCGTTAAGCCCGCGAGTGCGAAACTCGCTGATGAGTACCTGTCCGGCGCCTGGCTCGATCGTTAGCGGCGCGGCATTGCTGGCGACCGTAATGTCACCGCTGTTTGCCGTCGCGATGATCTGCGCGGAGCCACTAGCACGCGCCGCGATAGTGGCCCTGCCTGAGCCTGTAGTTGGGGCGGCCAGTTGGGAATCAACCGTGGCTACGGGTGGGTTGCTTGAAACGAAGGTGATTGTGACTTGATCAATATCCCGGCCGAACTGATCTTTTGCCTGGGCAGTGAACTGCTGGGTATCGCCGACGCCGATAATCGACGCTGCCGGAGAGATTGTCACGCTTGTTAGAATGGGAGCTGGAGGATTGACCGTCAGACTAGCGGGCGCAGACTGCGCACCACGACCTGATGCGCGAATCTCAGTCAGGCCTGCTGATCTCCCTGTCGCCAGACCGTTCTGGTCAATAATTGCTGCCGACGGATTGCTGGATTGCCACGAGAAGATCACGCCAGACACTCCATTCCCGCCGGCATCATACGCGCGCGCGATGAACTGCTGGTGTGCGTCCAGGGCAATGCTCGCCGAAGAAGGCGAGACATCAATGCGTGCAGCCGGCGCACACGAAGCGAATTTCGCGCCGTTCAATTTGGTCCCGGGACTGAAGAGTTGACTGCCGGCAGATCCGTGCAAGGTGAAGTTGCCATTGACGTCAGGCGATCTCGTCAGCGATTGGTTCGCATCTGCGTTTAAGCCGGTCGAGCCGCCGTACGATAAGAAGTTTACGATTGTGCCGGCCGGATCGCGCAACGTAATAACACCACCCGAATTGATCAGGCTAAGACTGCCGGAAGAAGACTTCAAAACCTGCGCATCGCCGAAGGCAGAATTGTTTGCTGTTGGATTGCCTCCGCCGAAAACGACTATCGCAGTGCATGCCGGCAGTATCGTTCCGGGAGCAAACGTATGACGAACGGTATCGTTTGTTCCGCTCCCGGCCCGCGTTAGAATCTGATAACCGCTGAGGTCAAGGTCTACTCTATTACTTGTGTTGTTGACCAGTTCGACGAATTCATCATCGCTGGGGCTGCGCAGGCCATCATGATTAGCATCGCCTGAGGCGCCATCGGGAGGATCGGCCAGGAACTCGTTGATGACTATGTCGCGACTGGAATCTCCGGCAAAATCAACCGCCACTGAATTACTATCGCGCGCATCAGCCCGGACAACAAGATCGATAGTACCTGCGCCGCGCAAATCATTCGGCACCAGGACATGGATTTCATCCATTCCCGGCATCTCTGGCAAAGACACAACCGGCCCGGCCATTAATGCGCGACCGCCCGCAGTAACGGAGATTTGTGATCCATGAAGGACACCGGTCGCGAATACTATCAACCTCAGGTCGCCATTGCTCGGATCAAATGGCCCGCGCGTTAGTGTGTCGGCATTCAGGATCACACCTTCGCCCAGGCCGTCGCCGCTGAAGGTGAAGATGCCGGGCGCGGCAGGCAAAGTGGGAATAGTGCCACGGCTTTCAAATCCGTCGCTATTCCTAATGATGATGTCTGCGGTCCCGGTTTCAGTTTGTGGCGGCAAATGGAAATCTACTTCAGCGGGCGAGACAAAAAGGATCTCTGCCGGGCGCCCGTTCACCGTGACTGTCGTGCCGCCCAGTGTTAGTGGAAATGTGCCGTCAGAAAGCCGTCGAGATTGTTCTGTTGCGTTTGCCAGGGCGCTGCCGCGGGCCAGCGCAATGCTGTCGGGTGCAACAGCTTTCGTCGAGGACGGCTCGTGGCCGAATGACGCGCCATTGAGAATTGCCAGAGTCCCGAAAGCCGGACGCGCTGCTGTTGCGGTGATGTAGATTTCCGAGTTATTAGAAAAGCCGTTGTCGGCAACAGGTCCGGAGAGAATTCGCGGGAAGTTGAAAGCGACTACCGAGCCGTCGTCGTTTAATGAAGAGACAACCTGGCCGGTTGCCGTCGAAGGCCCGCTGGTGACTCGCGCAAATGTCGCGGAGGGAATATCGAAAGTGTAAAGATCGACGCCGGCGTCGGAAGCCGGAGGAGTAACGGTGCGCCGCGTGGCAAAGGCGATGCGCGAGCCATCTCCGCTGATCGTGGCATTGAGCGCAACGTCCGCAGCGCGGACTCCGAGCGACGTAATCTGCCGAGTGATGTCGTTACGTCCGTCAAACAGAAATACTTGACTCGAGTCGGTTTCTCTTTCCATCGCATAAACGACCCGCAAGCCGTCGTCGCTGATGGCCCGGCCATAAGTCATCGCCAATGACGAAGCATTTGTGGCAAGCGTGCGAACCGGCGCCGGGCCTGTTCGACTCTGAAGCAGGAGATCCCGGGCCCCATCTGTAGTCGCGCCAGTGTTGCGGATGTAGGCTACGCTGGCCCCATTGCCGCTGATCTTTGCGTCGCTACAGCCGACGAACCCAACCGTATTTGTAAGCTGAGTGAAGCTGAGCGCTGTAGTATCGAAGACGAATATCTCGAGGTTGCCGTCCGCATTTTGGTTTGCAAGGTCGCGATTGGACGAGAAGGCGATGAATCGTCCGTCGTCGGAAATCGAAGGCAGGAAGTTTCCGTTGACGACCCGGTCCGCAATATCACCGGGAGAAGTGTTGGTAACCTGAACCAGCCTGGCTCCGTCATAAAGAAAGATTTCGGAGTTTCCGTCGTTGTTGGTCCCCAACGGATTATCTTTTGACGCAAAGGCTATGCGCGATCCGTCCTGCGACAGGGCTGGGAAAGAGGCGCGGGTTGCGCCCATTTGAAGACAAGTTGCCGGGTCAAATGCGACATTCGCCACAATAGCGCGAAAACCTTCGCTGCCTGCGGCGCCGGCAATGTCTGCGGTAGATTCAAACGCGACGATACGACCATCGCCGCTAATCGATGGATTGATGTTGATGGATTCTTTAGGCGTGTTGGTAATGCGCCGCAGCGGGGATTGCGTTCGCGCGTTCTGCCACATAAGAAACAAGAGCGACGTGACAGTTACCAGAGCAATTAGAAAGCATTTAGGGCGAAGCACTGAGGGTTTGCTCCGTTAAGTTAGTGTCACGCTGGAGTAGACTTAGGTAAACAATCAAACATCGGCGTTCAAGTAGTCGGAGCTCTTATCTCTGAAAATCGCGTCCGATGCAGTTGAGCGCTTGGCTTGATACAACCAACGGTCCCGATGAGGTCAGTACCACCACGCGGTAGCGGGTGGGTTCTTGAAACGAATCGAGGCTGATTGAGCATTAATGCAACTTGGACCCACCCGCTACCGCGTGGTGGTACTGACCTCATGGGACCGCACCTTCAGCAATTAACTGCGGCAAGCTGCGGCGAACTGCATCAACACCGAAAATCAGCGACACCGGTCTGGTAGAATAAGATAACTGAGGAATGCAATCTTAGTTACCGAAGGGCTCATAGGTACCTTTCCGAAAGAATACAAACATTCTGGCAAGCACTATCTAAGCTGCCGAACTTGAAGCGTGGAAAATCAAAAACGATCATTCGTAGTCAGGGAAAGGAAGCGCGCGTTTATGAAAGTGTTGATTGCGGGGGCCACCGGGCTGGTCGGCACGGCGCTGAAGCGCTCATTCGGCAAGAAGGGAATTGACGTTACGGATCTGGTGCGAACTGCTCCCAACATTGGGTTGCCGGAAGTGGAATGGCATCCGAACCAGGGCGAGATAGACGCGGCGGCTTTGGAAGGCTTTGATGCGGTGATTAACCTTGCGGGCGAGAGCATCGCTGAAGGCCGTTGGACAGACGAGAAGAAGAAGCGAATTCGGGATAGCAGGATCCACGGCACGAAGCTGTTGAGCGAAACTCTGGCAAAACTATCGACGCCGCCGAAAGTTTTCCTTTGCGCATCGGCAACAGGGTTTTATGGTAGTCGTGGTGATGAAATTCTGGACGAAGACAGCGCGCCCGGCAAGGGATTCCTTGCCGACGTGTGTCGCGAATGGGAAGAGGCAACGCGCGCGGCCAGCGATGCCGGAATTCGCGTGGTGAATCTTCGCTTCGGCCCTATCTTCAGCGGGGAAGGCGGGATGCTTTCAAAGTTGCTGACTCCATTCAAACTCGGCGTCGGCGGCAAAGTAGGATCAGGTAAGCAGTACCTAAGCTGGGTCGCGATGGATGATGTGGTAGGCGTGATTAACCTGGCGCTGGAGAACGACGCGCTGCGTGGTCCGGTGAATGTGGTGGCGCCGGACGCAGTCACCAATCTTGAGTTCACCAAGACACTGGGAAAGGTCCTTTCGCGGCCAACGTTCTTCGCCGTGCCTGAGTTTGCCGCTCGATTAGCGTTTGGCGAGATGGCGGACGAGATGTTGCTGGCAAGCCAGCGCGTTGAGCCTAAGAGATTGGCGGAGGCGGGCTATCAGTTTCGCTACCCGAACTTGGAGGGCGCGCTGCGGCATGTCTTGGGAGACCAACGGTAAAGTAGGACCGTCGCGGAGAAAAGAATCGTTTCGAAGGCGCCCCGTAGACTGCGTTGATTTTCAAAACCCGCTTCAAAGAACCAAGAAAATGGCCCGGACATCGCTGCCTGGGCCATTTCGCTTAAGGCCACTCTCCGTTCCCAACATCTCGAGCGTTGGATCACTTAAGTGGGCTCGTTAATTCCCGACTACATAGAGGTGCCCATCGTTTTGTGAATAGAGCTTACCGTCTCCGCCGATCGAAGCCGGAGTGTAAGCCGCACCAATGGCTAGTTGCTGGAAGATTTTCTGCTTCAGCGTTCCGCCCTGATTGATGGCGAAGAGATTGCCGTCTTCGCTGTTGGCGTAGACGACACCATTCGAATCAATCGCCGGAGCATTGACGCACCATTCAAAGCTGAATGGATGGTCGTCAACGCAAGTGATTGAATTGTCCGGGTTGCGTGTGCAGCTCAGCGTGTTGATGTTTTTGAATTTCCACTCAACGGTCAGTGCTGGACTGAGTTGAGTGACGAAGTATTCCTCCGGATATCCTGGATTGCTCGCAGTGCGGTCTGACGGGCAGACTGCTTCGACGCCACAGTAGGAGCCAACACCGTAGTGATTGTCTTTAGTGAGAATGGAGTAGGTACCGCCGTGACTGTAGATCGCCGGAGTGTCGTCCCACCCGAAGATGTAAGCATTAAGGAACTGCCCTGTAGAGCTATAGTGCAGCAAGTGCCCCTGGAGATAGTTATAGGCGGTGAAGGCGCCGTAGATGACGCTGCCATCGGGTGCCACCACAGGCGAGGAACTGGAATCGTCTAATATGCGACCGGAAGGCGCGCTGTTGGTGTCCGGAGCGACACCTGTCGTTGCTCCGACCCTGCAACCACCCGGTGTCCCATTCGGCGGAATCTGTACATTGCAGCCATCGCTTAAAACGCCGTGCGTCGAGGCTGTCCACTTGGGTGTTAGATCGGAGTTCACCGCTACCACATAGCCATAACGAGTCACGAAGTGATTGCGCGCGATGGTGTAGATGGTCCCATCAGGCCCAACCGCCGGAGCGACGTTGATGCCGGGACGCACAGCTCCACACTTGATCGTCGGGGCGACTGACGTCGGAGTCGGCGGCCAGGGTGGCGGACTGCCAAAACCGACTTCGCAATTATCGTTGGGCCCCATTTCGCCTGTCATGATGTCCTTGAACTGTGCGGAACTGACCGTGCCACTCGCGGTGACTTTTACCAGCCACGCGCCAATGACATCCTTGCCCCAGGGATTGCTCAGGTTGAGCTTGAGGACGTTGTAGTAGATGTTGCCTGCACTGTCGGCGGTGATCGGCCCGGTAGTAAAGATGTTACGATCAATGTCTGGGCCGATGGGATTGAATTGGGCGATGACTGCGCCGGTCGCTTTGCTGAGCTTATAAGCCGAGCCGCCAGCGCCGGGGACATAAACGAAATCTCCAGCGAGCGCGGCATGGAAGACCGGCTCCCACCTCGGGCTGCCGAACGGGACTGGCTTCCAATCGCTCTCAAAATTCCACTGCTCAACCAGGTTTCCGCCGGCCCAGCTTAGTTTCTTCTCGTTCCAGATTTGCGTCTCCCAGGTAGTGATGGAGGTGTAAGTTCCCGTCTTGAATTCCATATAGACGTCGTTGCCGTCGACGAGCGGCGTCTGGTAGTGAACGAGTAAATCGCCATCGCCGTTCTCCGGAGCCTTCTCCTGAGCGATGAACGGATCGTAGACGATGTTTGCGAGAATGGTATTGAGGTTTTGCCCGGCCACATTGACCGAGCCTGTATGATTTTGATCATGGCCCCACTGCGGCCAGGTTGTGCTTGTGTTCTGGCCGGAGACAATCGTTAGAACAAGACCCAGACTGCACAAAGCGACAAACAGAGTGGAGCTGCCAACTCTGGTATATCTTGCTTTCGGTTTCATGGAGTTCTCCTTTCAAAAGTTAAACTGCGGATTAGAGAGATTACTCCCTCTGCCTGGACTCCATGCCCGTCTGGGCGGTCAAAGGCATGTAGGTTTACTGTGACGTGCGGCTGTTTTTAAGATGGGAGGACCGTCTATGTTTCTTGCCGCTTTCGTGTGTCTTTCGGCTCAAGCCTGGCGTAGCCACCTGGCAGGATTGAGCTGCAAAATCCTGGCTTAGTTCAAGTCGATCACGAGCTTATCCCCGCGCTCAGTTCGACTGGCCGATCGAACGTGACCCTCTACGCGTATCTCGCCTCGATTAACCGGTAAGATTGGTTGGTCGGCTGGAAACAGTTTGCGACGTGAGAAGGTCATATTCCCGGTCCCTTCTGTTCGAAGGTTAGATTCAGCGACAGGGGAATTGTTATCGTTGCGCCACGGAGACTAAACTCTTATGACGAGGCTGTCAAGCATATCTTGCAACTGTCATTGCATCTTCTTTTGTTGTGATATCCGGGCTACTCGCGGCGGTCTGAGACTACATTCCTTCGGGACCCAACGCGCACTTCCAACAGCGACTCGCCCGCTGTTATTTCCGATCGTCCGCTATGCGGACTTTGTGCATTCGGTCAAAGCATGAAACCGGAAAACTCGCGGTCAGGAAGGGGGTCTGCCCCCGCTGCCTTTAGCATTTGGGATACTTCTCAAAGACTGAAAGAATCCTAAGAGCGGGGGCACAGGCCCCCTTCCTGACTGCAAGTATTCCAAAGGGGTTTTGCACCTAACCAACCAGCGGGGCACTGGCTTCCTTGTGGTTCGCAAACTCAGGAAGCGCCTCGAACACTTCCAGCGCGTATTTCACATTATTAAAAGGCGCGGAGACCTGCACGCCCTGGATCAACTCGCGCACCTCCAGTAGAGATTCGCGCGCTATCTGCAAGCCCTCGATTCTTCCTGCTTCCTTGCTGATTGCCGAAGCGGCGCGCATCCGTTCCATGATCGAAGGTGTCACACGCACGCCGGGAACTTCGTTATGCAGAAACTCTGCGTTGCGGAATGAAACCAGCGGCCAGATACCGGCGACGATGGGAACGCGCACGTGCTCGATCCGTTTCAGAAAGTCGCGTAGCTGGTCAGTGTCGAAAACCGGCTGCGTGATGGCGTATTGCGCGCCCGCTTCTACTTTGAATTCGAAGCGCTTAATTTCTTCATCGAGATTGATGGCCCCGGGGTTTACTCCCACGCCGATACAGAACGCGGTGGGTTGCCCGATTGGATTGTTGCCGATGTCCAGGCCGTGATTCAGTTTGCTGACCATGTTGGTTAGTCCGATGGCATCGATGTCGAAGACGGCAGTCGCGTCCGGGTACGGCCCCATCTTGGGCGGGTCGCCGGTTATCAACAGCAGATTGCGCAGCCCCAGCGCGGCCGCGCCCAGCAGGTCCGACATCATGCCCAGCAGGTTGCGATCGCGGCAACAGTAGTGCAGCACCGCCTCGATGCCGATGTCGCGCTCGACCAGTACCGCCGTGGCCATTGCGCTCATGCGCGATTGCGCGCGCGCGCCATCGGGAATGTTCACGCCATCAACGCCGGCATCTTTCAATAGCCTGATGGCTTCGAGCGTCTTCAGCGAATCGCAGCCTTTCGGCGGCAGTACTTCCACCGAAGTAACGAACTCGCCCAGCGTGATCTTGCGCGACCAGTTGGACCGTTCTTCCGGCGGCACAACTTTGATGTCTTCCGGAATCAACTCTTCTACGCGCACCAGCGGGCCTGAAGTTGTTGCTGAGCGTTGCATTCGGGGCGAGGCTGCGCGCACGGCATCGGAGATGAACTTGATATGCGCCGGCGTGGTGCCGCAACAGCCGCCGATGAACTTTGCGCCGGCCTGAATGAAACGCTTGGCAAATTTTGACATGTACTCGGGAGAGCACATGTAGAACTGCCGTCCCTGCACGTCGCGCGGCAACCCGGCGTTTGGCTGCGCCGCCAGTTTCCTCTTGGTGACGGCGCGCATTTTTTCCAGTCCCGTCAAAACAATCGCGGGACCGACGCCGCAGTTGAGACCGATCACATCAGCGCCGGCCTCGTCCAGGGTCGCGGTGAAAAGCTCGGGCGTGGTGCCGTATGCAGTGTTGCCGTCAACTTGTATGGTCATTTGCGCGATCAGGGGCAAGTCGCACAACTCGCGCACCGCGCGGATCGCCTGCTGCATTTCCGTCACGTCGGAAAAAGTTTCCAGCACAAACAAATCAACTTCACCTTCTAATAGCGCGGCGACCTGCTCTTTGAACAGGTCCTTCGCTTCGTCGTAGGACGTTGGACCAAGCGGTTCAATACGCAGGCCCAGAGGTCCAACAGCGCCGGCTACGTAACAATCGTCGCCGGCGGCTTCGCGGGCGATGCGCGCGGCGGCGATGTTGATGTCGCGCAGGCTGCCTTCGAGTCCGTACTGTTGCAGCTTGGGCGCCGTGGCTCCGAAAGTATTGGTCTCGAGTATGTCGGCGCCGGCGCGACAGTATTCGGAGTGCACCTCGCGCACCAGGTCGGGATTAGTCAGGTTGAGCTCGTCGTACGAGCGATTGATGTAAACACCCTTGGCGTAAAGCATGGTGCCCATCGCGCCGTCAAAGACGTAGATGCCGTCGGATTCGATTACTTCTCTAAAGTTACGCATGTATCTCTCGATTTCAGATTTCGGATTTATAGCATAAGCATCAACTGTCAATACTTGCAGTCAGGAAGGGGGCATGCCCCCGCCTCAGACTAAGCGCCATTCGTTCAGCGGGGGCATGCCCCCTTCCTGACTGCAGGTATTCCTTGCAGGATCTTTCCACCAACCAAAATACATAATCCGCATTCCGCAATCCGAAATAAAAGAAGTCCCGCGCTAAACAACGCGGGACTTCTTGAATCTCAGAAGTTGCGGGACGTCCTTTGCGGACTCACCGATGCTGTTTAGCGGATTGTTTTTCGTGGCCGCAAGTCGCCTTAACTCACCACGTTTTTCAACTGCTGCTTATACGCCCCTGCCGCCGCAGGTGTCAAGCGCGTGTGGAGTATGGGTACTGTTCAGTTTGCTGTAAAAGAAGTTGATAGCAGCAGCGTCTTATCCCCCTCTCTGCAAGCGGAGAGGGGTTAGGGGAGAGGTAGTCGACGCTCGTCCTACCCCACCCCAACCCCTCCCCACTTTGTGGGGAGGGGCAAAGCATAAACAAACTGAGCCAGCACTCGAATGTGGCGCACGACCGCACCCATCTCGTAATGCGTCGGGGAAAACGGCATCGGCACCAGTGAAAGCTGAACCTTGACACGTCAGCTTTAATTTGGCTGAATGCTCCGGTCTTCCTTATTATCTCGGTTCGTTCTGATTCCCGTAAGATTCATGGCGCAAGCTCTCCTGTAATTCGGCATCAGTGATCCCTATCTCAGGTTTCGAATCTCGATAAGGAAAAAGGTTCATGAGCACACCAATTGACGGCACTGGCGCGAGTCCTATGTCTCCCGCAGATAGTCGCGGGTTCTTCGGCCATCCGCGCGGACTCTCGACTCTGTTTTTTACCGAGATGTGGGAGCGGTTCTCTTTCTATGGACTGCGACCATTGCTGGTCCTCTTTATGTCGGCGGCTATCCTCGATGGCGGCTTCGGCATTGATCGCGATCAGGCGTCGGCAATAGTTGGCATTTACGCAGCCAGCGTTTACCTGGCGTCACTCCCCGGCGGATGGATCGCCGATCGCTTGCTTGGCTTGCGGCGCGCCATCATGACGGGCGCGGTGTTGATTTCGGCGGGACATATCTCGATTAGCCTTTCATCGTTTGCCCATACCCGCGTGCCGTTCTTTATGGGATTGATCCTGATCGTTTTGGGCACTGGCCTGCTCAAGCCGAATATTTCGGCTATCGTCGGTGATCTCTATCCAGAAGGTGGCTCGCGTCGCGATGCGGGTTTTTCAATCTTCTACATGGGCATAAACACCGGCGCTTTCCTGGGGCAAATTGTGACCGGTTTCCTCGGGGAGAAAGTGGGCTGGCACTTTGGTTTCGGTGCGGCTGGCGTGGGTATGCTGATCGGCCTGGTGACGTTTGCGATTCGATCCCGCAACACGCTTGGTAATCTGGGACTGGAGCCGACTCGCCATCCAGATCCCGCGATACAAGCGAGGCAGGAGCGCACAATCAAACTTGCATTGGCTATCGGGCTCGGTCTGCTTGTGCTGGTAGTTGTGCTCGCCGCGACCGGTGTGTTTATTGTCAACCCGCAAGCGGTCGGTAACGTCATGACGTATGTTCTGGTCGGCGTGGCCGTACTTTACTTCGCTTATATTTTCATTGCGGGCGGCCTCAACGGTGATGAGAAGAAACGCGTCGGGGTGATCTTCATTCTGTTTGTCTTTGCGGCGATCTTTTGGGCGGCTTTTGAGCAGGCGCCGACTTCGCTCAATTTGTTTGCCAAGGATTTTACGAATCGAAGCATCGGCGGCTGGGAAATTCCGGCGGTATGGTTTCAGTCGGTCAACTCAGTATTTATTATCCTGCTCGCGCCGTTTTTTGCTGCGCTCTGGTTGCGACTGGGAAAGCGGGGCAAAGATCTCTCGAGCCCTGGCAAGTTTTCATTGGGACTTCTGTTCGCTGCGGTCGGGTTTGCCATCATGATTTTTGCCGCCAACCTCGTGGTTTATAGCGGAGGTCTGATGAAGGTCTCCGCGCTCTGGCTCGTTTCCAGTTACTTTTTTCAGACGCTGGGCGAGCTTTGTCTAAGTCCAGTCGGTCTCTCGTCGATGACAAAGCTCTCTCCGCGAAAGTACGTGGGCCAGATGATGGGCATCTGGTTCCTTGCTTCTTCCCTGGGAAACCTGATTGCCGGGTTGGTTGGCGGTCGCGTTGACCCAAAAAAACTCGACCAGATGCCGATACTCTTCATCGGCACGACCATTGCGCTCGTTTTGGCTGGCCTGCTGCTATTGGCGCTGACGCCGCTAATCAGGAAATTGATACCGCGCGAAGCAAAGTGAAGCCCAACTCGATCCAGAGGAGTTTGTTGTGCGCAAACAGTTATATGGATTTTTTCTTCTTGCGTTCACTCTGTTCCAGAGTGTCGCCGTACTGGCCCAGGACAAACTCCTAACCATCGACAACATCTTCGATCCGGTAAAGCGAGTCAACTTTAGCGGCACGCCTGTAAACCCGCGCTGGCTGAAAGACGGCGCGCATTACATCGTCGTCAGTTCCAACAAGAACGCGTCACCAAAGTTGCTGAAGGTTGATGCCATCACTGGGGAAGCGAAGCCGTTTTACGAGGCGGCAAAGATGCAGGCCGCGCTGGCCGCGCTTTCAGGCATTAGCGAAGAAGACGCACGCAAGCTCGCTAATCAAAATTCATACGAGTTGAATCCGGGGGATACCGGGGTGCTGTTGAATCATGCCAACGATCTTTTCTATTACGAATTCGGCAGCGACAAAGCTCTGCGCCTGACCAACAGTCCGGATGAAGAAGTAGGCGAGTCGTTCAGTCCTGACGGCCGCATGGTCAGCTATGTTCGCGGTAACAATCTCTATATCGCCGATATCGCCACGCAACGTGAACACGCGCTGACGAAAGACGGCGGCGCAAAGGTTCTGAACGGCCGGCTGGACTGGGTGTATCAGGAAGAACTTTACGGTCGCGGCAGTTTTGGCGCGTACTGGTGGAGTCCGGACTCGACCAAACTCGCTTACTTGCGGCTTGATGAGAACCCGGTGTACGAGTTCACAGTTGTCGATCACATTCCTTATCACCAGAACGTGGAAGTCACACCATACCCCAAGGCAGGTGATCCGAATCCTTTGGTCCAGCTGGGCGTCGTCAATGCTGCCGGTGGACCCACACGCTGGGTCGATATATACAAATATCAACCGAGCGACTTGTTGATTGTTCGCGTCACCTGGACGCCTGACGGCAAGAAGGTTGTTTACCAGGCACAGAACCGCGAGCAAACATTTCTCGATCTGAATTTTGCGGATCCCGGTGACGGCAAATCAAACACCATCGTGCACGAGACATCAAAAGCCTGGGTAGGGATAAACGATAATCCCAACTTTCTAAAAGATGGCTCGTTTCTGTGGCAGAGCGAGCGTAGCGGTTGGGACCATTTTTATCACTACAGTGCCGACGGAAAGTTGTTGCAGCAGATAACAGACGGCCGGTGGGAAGTAAGTTCCTTCGAGGGCCTGGATGAGGACAAGGGTTTCCTATACTTCACCGGTACTGAACACAGCCCCATTGCGCCGCAAGCGTATCGCGTCAAACTCGACGGCACTGGTCTGACACGGGTAACTACCGGCGAAGGCTCCCATAGAGTGGCGGTAAGTCCCAATTCCAATCTCTTCATAGACAACTGGAGCGACGTGAACACGCCAGCCCAAACGCGTCTCTATGATGCTGATGGCAAGCTGGTGCGGGTCATAGACGAGAACAAAGTTGACGCCTTGAAGCAATACAAACTCGGCAGGGTCGAGTTTGTGCAGGTGAAAACGCGCGACGGTTTCGCGATGGAAGCGATGATGATCAAGCCGCCCGATTTCGATGCCAATAAGAAATACCCTGTCCTGGAGTACACCTACAGCGGACCACATGCGCCCCAGGTGCGAAACGGCTGGGGCTCTGCCACGTACATGTGGCACCAGATGCTGGCGGAGAAGGGCTACATCATTTGGATCTGCGATAACCGTACGGCGAGTGGAAAGGGTCTCGAATCAACCTGGCCGGTTTACAAGAACTTTGGCGAACTCGAATTGCGAGATTTAGAGGATGGCATTGCCTGGCTCAAGAGCCAGCCTTACGTCGACGGCTCGCGCATAGGAATCTGGGGCTGGAGCTACGGTGGGTTCATGACGAGCTATGCGCTGACGCACAGCCAGAGCTTCCAGTTGGGAATTGCAGGCGGCACGGTAACCGATTGGCGGAATTACGACACGATTTACACGGAGCGCTACATGGGAACGCCACAGAACAATCCCGAAGGCTACAAGAGAAGTTCACCGGTAAATGCGGCGAAGGACCTTCACGGAAAGCTGCTGCTGATCCACGGCGCGATTGACGACAACGTGCACATGCAGAACACGGTTCAGTTTGTTTACGAGCTGCAGAAAGCGGGAAAGCAATTTCAGTTGATGATCTATCCGAAGTCGCGCCATGGCGTTACCGATCCGCTGCTGGTGAAGCACATGCGGGCGATGATGACGGAGTTTATTCTTGGGAATCTATAGGACAGATGTTCCTGCCGGTCTTCTTACCGTTTAGAGGCGGGCTACCGCCCGCCTGGTCCGCATTTTCATCAATCGGCGGGCAGTAGCCCGCCGCTAAACGATCGTTAAGTCATCTTCGCTGGCAGCGCGGACAGAAATAAGTCGAACGGCCGCCGTGGACCACGCGCCTGATTCGCGCACCGCATCTGGGACAGGGCTCGCCTTCACGATCGTAAACCCGCCAGAACCTTTCCGATGTTCCGATATAATCGCTGCCATCATCGTCCAGATCGATCCTGAGCGTTGAGCCGCCGGCTATCGCTTCCTTCAACACAATCCGAATTGATTCGTACAAACGTTCAGTGCGCTTTTTAGATAGCTGCGAGGCCGGCGTGAACGGGCTGATGCGCGCCAGAAAAAGCGCTTCACCCGCATAAATGTTTCCCAGGCCCAGAACCTTTGTTTGATCCAGCAGGAGTTGTTTGATACTGCGACGCGAACGCGAAAGCGTTTGACGCAGATACTCGAACGTGAATTCTTTGCCCAGCGGCTCCGGCGCCAGAGAGTTTAGCTGAGCCATGCTCTTTAGATCGGAGGAAGCAACGATCCAGAGCCTGCCGAACTGGCGCTGATCGCAGAACACCAAACGCCGATCATCGTCGAGATAGAAGATTATATGGGCATGTTTTGGAAGAGTGGCTTCCAGAGGCAGGGAAACAAACTTGCCGGTCATGCGCAGGTGCACCGCCAACACTCGCGCCGAATCAAGTTCGATCAGAATATATTTGCCGCGCCGGCTGATGCGTTGGATCAGCGCGCCGCGTAACTTTCGTGAGAATGCGAGCGGAGAAATCGGCGCAGCCAGGCGCGGCAGCTTTAGTTCGGCGGCGACAATGCGGCGGCCCGTGACTGCGCGGCGCAGCGCGCGCACGACATGTTCGACTTCTGGCAGTTCCGGCATAGGTAACGCAATCTATGAAGTGACACAACTCGCTGTCCGCAGATTACGCAGATTACACAGAATGAGAAAACAGAAGAGGTTAACTGTTTTCAGATTATTGGTTATCTGCGGAATCTGTGTAATCTGCGGATACTTATCCGTGCCACTTCCCTGGGTTGCGATACCAGTTTGCGTTACGCCGCTTTAGATGTAATGCAGCAGAACCAGGATGAGCACAATGATCAGGATCAATCCCAGGCCGCCGCTTGGTCCGTAACCCCAGCTGCGGCTGTGTGGCCATGATGGTATTGCCCCCAGCAACAGCAAGATTAGGATAATGATTAGAATCAGCCCCATGACAGTCCTCCTGTGTAGGTTGGCGGCGAAAAGTTCGCGCCGGCAACTCGTTCAAAAGTAACTTTCGGGGGATCTGCCTGCAGAGGTTAAGCGGGGCGTTCAAAACTGTCAATAACTTTTTGAGGCTTGTTAGGGCCAGTTGAAAGAGCGGGGGCATGCCCCCTTCCTGACTGCAGGTTTCCTCAGTTGAGCTTTGCTATTCAGGATTTGGGATGTGTCTCAACGTCAGTCACTTGCAGTCAGGAAGGGGGCATGCCCCCGCTCTTCTCGGCAGCGTTAACTCCGGCGTCAAGGAGCCGATCCCGCTTTTCTCGCGAAGTCGCTTCACAATAAATCCGCAGCACCGGCTCTGTCCCTGACTGGCGAAACAGAAGCCATGACTCGTCGGCAAACAAGAGCTTCGTCCCGTCCCTGGTTTCGACTTCTGACACCTGATCGCCGCCGATATTGGTTGGAGGTTTGGCGGCGAGTTGCTGGACGAAATCCTGGCCGCGCTTCACTTCCATTGGTAAATCCCGGCGATCGAAATAAAACTCCCCGAATTCGCGGTGCATCTCGTGGACCATTTCAGAGGGAGGTTTGCCGGCAGCAACAATCGCCTCGAGCAGCAGCAGCGAATTCAGTATACCGTCGCGTTCTGGGATGTGGCCTTTGACGCCTATGCCGCCCGATTCTTCGGCGCCAAGCAAAATGTCTTCGCGCAGCATAAGGTCGGCCACGTACTTGAAGCCAATCGGTGTTTCATAGACCTTCAGACCAAGAGCCTCGGCGATACGTTTTATCAGCACTGACTGCGAAAACGTGCGTACTACCGCTCCGGTCATTTTTCGTTCGCGAGCCAGGTGGAGCAGTATCAGCGGCACAACTTCATGCATGGTCATGGTCTCGCCCAGATCATTGACCGCTCCTACGCGGTCCGCATCGCCATCCGTGGCGAGTCCTACAATCGAAGCCGTTTTCATAACACGTTCTTTCAATGCCGCCAGGTTCCGATCGATTGGCTCCGGGTTGACGCCGCCGAACAAGGGATCGCGATTCGCGCGGATTGTTTCGAGTTTGATTTTGCCGCCGCCCAGAAAGTTTTGCACCCAGGTCCCCCCGGAGCCATGCATGGGATCGATGATGATTGAGAGCTGTGCCTGCTTCAGCCGGTCGAGATTAAAATAGGATTGCACCTGCGCGCGATAGCTTTCGATTGAACTCCGCAGGCGCTCGTCATTCGGCTGGTTTACAAATTCCTTTCGCAATACATGCGAAGCATCAACCAGCTCTTCCACTGCCGAGGTGGTCTCCGGAGAAGCACTTCCGCCCCAGGGGGCTTTGATCTTGAAACCATTAAACTCGGCGGGATTGTGCGATGCGGTGATCATAATGCCGCCCACGGCGCCCTGATTTTTCACGGTCCATGAAACTATCGGGGTGGGGACGGCTTCAGTGAACATCGCGATTTGAAAATCGTTGCCGGCCAGGATCTCGGCAGCGCGCTGGGCGAAATTCTCCGAATGAAAGCGACGGTCGTAGCCAACCACAACCAGGGATTCAGCCGGCGCTCCCTTAAGCTCTGACGCCAGATAATCGGCATAGGCCTGGGCCACGCGCTCGACGTTTGCAAACGTAAAGGCTCGGGCGATCTCTGCGCGCCAACCGTCGGTGCCGAATTTGATTGGGTCAGGGGCGTCGGTCATATTTGTGTTTGGGTTGTTCGACAAACTTCAGTTTGTCGTCGACTGGGACAGCTACGACAAACTGAAGTTTGTCGGACTACCACGCGCCGGTCTGGGTGTAATCCGTAAGGGAAGTTTTATCGCCGAGCACAGTGCCCGGCGCGACCTTTGCCGAACGGCCGATGTGACAACCTCGTCCGACAATGGCGTTCTTGATCTCGGCGCTGGTGCCTATTCGTGTATGCGACCAGACCACGGAGTTTTCCACCCGCGCGCCCTCTTCCAGATAACAGCCCGGGCCGAGGACGGAGTTGATGATCTGGGCGCCGGGCTTGACCGTACAGTCGGGACCAATCATCGATAACTCATCAATCTCGGCCATCGTGGCCGCGTCAAACTCGGCGCGACGCTCCTTGATATGAATTCGGGTCACTCGATTCGCGAGCAGGTCATGATGGGCCTGCAGGTAGCGCAGCGGCGTGCCAATATCCATCCAGTACGTGCGCGGCGGGATGTGCGCGTAGAACGCTTCTTTGCGTTCCAGCAGTTTGGGAAAGAGCCCATACTCGAACGAGTGATTCTCCCCAGCCGGAATCAGATCCAGTACCCCGGGCTCCAAAACGTACGTGCCGGCATTAATATTTTTGCAGGTGGTCTCGTCAGACTTTGGCTTCTCCAGAAAGCGTTTTACCTGGCCTTCCTTTTCAGATTCCACAACGCCATAAGCACTGGGATCCTCCACTGGCGTCAAAACAATCGTCGCCAACGCTTTGCGTTCTTTGTGCTCGCGAATCACTGCCTTCAGATCCAGATCGGTAAGGATGTCGCCATTGAAAACCACGGTGGGCTCGCGAATCAGTTCTTCCGCGAACTTGTACGCGCCGGCAGTGCCCATGGGCTGCGGCTCGACTGTGTATTTGAGATTGACTCCATAATCCGAGCCGTCGCCGAGCTGTTGTTCAATTTTTTGCGGCTGGTACGATAGTGAAAGGGTGATGTCGGTGATGCCAGCGCGCCGCAGCGTGTCGATCTGATAAAGGAGAAAAGGACGATTGCAAATAGGAACGATTGGTTTCGGAGTGTAAACGGTGAGTGGGCGAAGCCGTGTGCCTTTGCCCCCGGCGAGTATCAATGCCTGCATGCTTTGTCTTCCGTTGGCCCTTACGAGGTTGAACTACGCGGGCGAGTCTAACACCCGGAGGTCAGAGATCAGAAGTCAGAGGTCAGGGGTCAGAGGTCGGCGTCGGAGATCAAAGATCAGCCGAACCATTTTCCATATATCATTTGACATTTCTCAATTTGTCATTGCGTTCGGGGGTGGCGCGCGTCTGTCATGGTCAACCAGGTCACCGATCTGACCGCTGACTTCTGACCGCTGATCTCTGCGATAGGGACGTGCTTGACACGATAGTTCTAATGGTAAATAGTGAAGACGAACCATTAAAGCGTGGGTTTATCGATAAGCCGGAAGGGTTCCGGCGGGATTAAATGTCACGCGCCAGGTAGTCCGTTCCCGCGGAATGTGAAATCCAAAGCGGTGTCTCCCGATGCATCGGGATTGCGACCGCGCTCCAAAAGAGACGAGAGTTCAATGCCGGAAATAAGGGAACCAGTAATCATCAGCGCAGTGCGCACCCCGGTAGGAAAGTTTCAGGGCGCGCTGAAGAGCTTCTCGGCTACCGATCTTGGAGCGATGGTTGTGCGTGAAAGCGTCAAGCGCGCCGGCATTGCGCCGGAAGATGTCGATGAAGTGATCATGGGTTGCGTAATCCAGGCCGGCTTGGGCCAGAATCCCGCGCGCCAGGCGGCGCTTAACGGCGGCATTCCGTTCGGCGTTTCCGCGGTTACGATCAATAAGGTTTGTGGCTCCGGCTTGAAAGCAGTGATGATGGCGGCCCAGGGAATTCAGCTTGGCGATTCTGAGATCGTGGTGGCCGGCGGCATGGAATCGATGACAAACGCGCCGTACCTGATACCCAAAGCGCGCGAAGGTTATCGCCTGGGCAATGGCGTGCTAGTAGATTCGATGATTAACGACGGTCTCTGGTGCGCCTTTGAGAATTACCACATGGGCAACACCGGCGAGGTAGTGTCTGAGCGGTATCACGTCACGCGCGCGGAACAAGACAAGTACGCGCTTGACTCCCATCGTAAAGCGGCCGCAGCCATTGCCGCCGGAAAGTTCAAAGACGAAATACTCCCGATCGAGATTCCGCAGAAGAAAGGCGCGCCGGTCCTGTTCGATACGGACGAAACCGTGCGCGCAGATACGTCGCTGGAAGCACTCGCAAAGCTGAAGCCGGCATTCAAGAAGGAAGGCGGCACCGTAACGGCGGGCAATTCACCCGGCGTTAACGACGGCGCTTCGGCCGTGGTGGTGACGTCGTTGGAACGAGCACGCTCGTTGGGAATTGAACCAATGGCGCGCATTGTGGCGCAGGCAACCTCCGGCATTCAGCCCGAGCTGGTGATGATGGCGCCGGTGGAGGCGATCAAGCGCGTGCTGAAAAAGGCCGGCTGGTCACTCAGCGAAGTCGATCTGATTGAGCTGAACGAAGCTTTCGCTGTTCAGGCGGTGGCGATAATTCGAGAATTGAAACTTGATCCCGAACGAGTGAACGTCAACGGCGGGGCGGTGGCATTGGGCCATGCGATCGGCCAATCAGGTTCGCGCCTGCTGACTACGATGCTTTACGAGATGAAGCGACGCGATGTGCACCGGGGTCTGGCGGCATTGTGTTTAGGGGGCGGGAATGCGGTGGCGATGGCGGTGGAAAGATAGAGTCTTAAAAGGTCCACGTAGTTTTATGCAAGCCGAAGAGCACAACAAGATTCTGGGGATCATGCATCTCGTCTATGGCGGAATGCACGCCTTTAGTTTGGTTGTGATGCTGTTTGTATTTGTGATTGTAGCCATCGCAATCCCGTCTGCGTCTTCAGGTTCTAATGCCCGTCCTGTCGCCTTGTTAGCATTCATCGGAATCATAGCTTTCGTTTACATGCTGGTCTTGACGATTCCGCCTTTCGTTGCCGGTTATGCCTTCCTGAAGCGGAAACAGTGGAGCAAGGCTGCCGGGGCAATCTCAGCGGGGCTGGCGTTGCTAAGCATACCGATGGGAACTGCGTTGGGGGTCTATACATTCTGGTTTCTCTTTGGCGAGAAGGGCCGCCAGATGTATTCGCGAAATGAGTTTTCGTGGCAAGTGGGACAGATGCGCGATGCCTTGCATGGATCCCAGCCGCCCGCGAGCTGGAACTCTCGAAAAGAAGGAGAAAAAAAGCCGGAGTACATTCCTCCGGCCCAGCCGCCTGATTGGCGTTAATGCTGGATTCGAGCGCATGAGTTTGAGCGAAGTCATCGGAGTTGTGGGAGCCGGCACAATGGGCAACGGCATTGCGCAGGTGGCCGCGCGCGCCGGTTATCAGGTTGTGCTGAAGGACATCACCGATGAATTCCTGCAACGCGGCATGACGGCGATCGATAAGAGCTTACAACGCGACGTCGATAAAGATCGTTTACCGGAAGAAGACAAGCGGGCGATCCTGGGCCGCGTTCAAACTGCTACAGATGTTGACTCGCTGAAACATGCCTTTATCGTTATCGAGGCGGTTACGGAAGACCTGCAGGTGAAGATGGACCTTTTTAGATCGCTCGACCAAGTCACGCAGCCCTCCGCCATTCTGGCTTCCAACACGTCTTCGATTTCAATAACGAAACTTGGAGCGGCAACGCGGCGGCCGGACAAGGTTATCGGTATGCACTTCATGAACCCGGTGCCCGTCATGAAGCTGGTGGAGATTATCCGCGGTATGGCTACCTCCGATGAAACGCATGCAAAGGTAGTTGAGCTAACTGAGAAACTCGGAAAAACGCCGTTGGAATGTCAGGACTCGCCGGGCTTCGTCTCGAATCGCGTGCTGATGCCGATGATCAATGAAGCAATATTTACGCTGCACGAAGGCGTGGCTACACGCGAAAGCATCGACGGCATCATGAAGCTGGGAATGAATCATCCGATGGGCCCTTTGACCCTGGCAGACTTCATCGGCCTGGACGTATGCCTGGCAATCATGAACGTGCTGCATGAAGGGTTGGGAGATCCGAAGTATCGAGCCTGTCCTTTGTTGAAGCGATACGTGGATGCCGGGTGGCTGGGGCGAAAAGCGGGTCGCGGATTTTACGAGTACTAGTTGGACAGTTTGTACTTTGAGTTTTGAAGACGCTCTGAGATCTTAGATCTCAGATAAGGATAAGGATGCAGCCACCAACGATCGCACACTATTGTCAGAAGTGCCGCGCTGCGAATCCGCTGGGACAGGAATTCTGCGCGCGTTGCGGCACACGTCTGATGATTGTGGTAGAGCCGGCTGCCATGAGGCATGATGCGACCGAGGCGACGACTGCGCACGAGGAACATTTGCTCGAGCGGTTGTCGATTCTGGAAAACAGGCTGGCGCGGATGGCGGAAAAGCTCGAGAGGGGATTGACCCTCCTCTTGCGGCAATCCGAAAACACGTACGCCACGCGTGCATTGGTGAAGACTTTGGTCGATGCGCTGGCTGAAACGGGCAGCATTAACACTGGAGAGCTGGAGCGAAAGTGGCACGAACGGTGCGAGAAGGAAGCGGCGGATGGATCGTCTGTGCCGGACAAGACCAAATCGCGCGATCCTTCAACGTGACACTATCAGGTGTTTAGAGTACCCGACTTTTAGTCGATACTCTGAACGCATGGTTCCCAAATCAAGACACTATCGTTAGGCTTGGTTCGTTGACACTAACGATTAGGCCGCTATAATTAGACCTTTTGCGCGACAGGTGCCAAAAATCGGCCGAGTTAACAGAGCGGTTCGGCGATGCGAATTGAGCTTGATAAGCTGGATAGTGAGGGCAGTCGGTTTGCCCATGTGTTTGAGGTTGGGGAACTGTCGCTTGACGACGAGCGCGCTCGATTGACAGGTCCGGCCGAAGTTCGAGGCAGCCTCCAGCGGGGGGACGGTCAGGTTCGATTACAGGGAACGGTTTCCGCGCAGGTCGAACTGGAGTGCGACAGATGTTTGCAACCCGTGACCTTGCCGCTGGCTGCGAGCTTCGACGTTGAGTACGTCGCGGCGGGTAACTATGAAGCGCAACAACTTGCCGAACTGCAGGACAGAGATCTGGCGCAGGCGGTATTTGACGGGGAGTCCATCGATATAGACGACCTGGTACGAGAGCAAGTGATCCTGTCTTTGCCGGCTCGCGCTCTTTGCCGCGTCGAGTGCAAGGGGCTGTGCTCAGTTTGTGGGATTGACAAGAACTTGAAGGACTGCGAGTGTGAATCGCGCCCGCGTGATCCGCGGTGGGCGGCACTAGATGATTTACGATTTTAAATATGAGGTTTGAGAAAGGTGGATTCAAGTTGGAAGGCAATGTGGATGCGCGAATGGCTGATTGCCTGTGGGTCTCATTCACACCTGGCTTCAGCCAGGGTCCTACACGCGAGGTTAACTGGAAACCGTTTAAACGGTTTACCCTTCATGCAATCCCGCAACACCTGGCTCAAGCCAGGTGTGAATGAGACAAAGACGCAGATGCAGATTAATAAGGTAATGACATGTCGCACTTCAAAGTTGAATACACCATATGAAATCTGAAATTTGAGATGGGAAATTTTTACAGGGAGTAATTATGCCAAATCCAAAGCGCCGCCATTCGAAAGCTCGTCGGGGCAAACGTCGCGCGCACGATGCCCTGCGGGTACCGCAGACGAGCGTGTGTCCGAATTGCCAGGAGCCGCGGCTGCAGCATCGCGTGTGCCCGAAGTGCGGCTACTACAAGGATCGCGAAGTAGTACAAGTAGAACAGTCGGCCTAACAGGCGAACCGAGTTTATCCTGTGCCAGCCCTCAAGAAGCATGGGCATTCGCTTACCGACAAGGTCGTCCTTGATGCCATGGGCGGCGATCACGCGCCGCACGCAGAGATCGACGGGGCCTTGGCGGCGACGCGCGATCTGGGCATCGGCGTCATACTTGTGGGGCAGCGCGAGAAGGTCGAGCCGGAGTTGCGCCGCTGCGGCTGGCGCGGCGATGGTCATCGGGGCATTGAGTTTGTTGAAGCGCCGGAAGTCATTGGGATGGACGATCCGGTGGCAATCTCGGTCAGGCGCAAGAAAAAAAGTTCTTTGAGAATTGGGGCGCGGCTGGTCGCCGACGGGCACGCTGATGGTTTTGTTTCAGCGGGAAATACCGGCGCCGCCATGGCTACCGCGAAGATGGTCATCGGTATGTTACGCGGGGTGGATCGTCCGGCGCTGGCCGCGATGATTCCCACCAAAACGGGAAAGCCGACGTTGTTGCTGGACGTAGGCGCTAATGCCGAGTGCAAACCCGAACATCTGGCGCAATTCGCCGTCATGGGTGACGCCTACTCGCGCGCTGTGCTCGGGACTACCAGGCCCTGCGTGGCGCTGATGAGCATTGGGGAAGAGGAAGCTAAGGGCAATGATCTGACCAAGGAAGCCTTTCCTCTTTTGCGTAGCTTGCGGAATCTGAACTTCGTCGGTAACGTCGAGGGCCGCGATGTTTTTACCGGCGCAGTCGACGTGATCGTAACCGACGGTTTTACCGGCAACGTTATGCTGAAGCTGTCGGAGGGGCTTACGGACGCGATGCTGTCAATGATCAAAAGAGAATTGACGGCTTCCGCGGTTACGAAGGCGGGCGCAATGCTGGCCAAGCCGGCCTTCAGGAATATTAAGAAGCGCCTCGATTATTCCGAGTATGGAGGCGTGCCGCTGCTGGGCGTAAGGCAGATTGTGGTTATCGCGCACGGCAGCTCGAATTCGCGCGCCATTAGAAACGCGATTCGCAGCGTCAAAGAATTTTCCCGGCACCACGCCAGCGAACTCATAGAGCATGGAATAGCCGAGGCGAACATGAGTCAGGTTGCCGCGGCAGTGTAGAGAAGTCCACTGCCGGACCTTAATGAGAAGCATAGTAGCGGGCCAATAATGTCAAAAGTTAATGCGGGCATTCTGGGTACCGGCCATTCTTATCCGAAAGGCATTCTGACAAATGCCGATCTGGAAAAGATGGTTGAGACCTCGGATGAGTGGATTACCTCGAGGACCGGGATTAAGCAACGCCGCAAAGCTGCGCCGGAGGAATACACATCGCAGTTTGCCGTGCGCGCGTCCAGCGAAGCAATCGAGCGGGCCGGCATCGACGTTTCTGAAATCGATCTGATCCTCTGTGCGACTGTTACGCCCGATCAAATCCTACCGGCTACGGCTTGTTTGATTCAGGCGGAGTTGGGAGCCCATAAGGCTGCGGCGATGGATATCGTCGCGGCGTGTTCCGGTTTCCTCTACGGGCTATCGATGGCGAATTCTATGATCCGCGACGGTCAGACGAAGTACGCATTGGTCATCGGTGCTGAAATTCTGACGCGTTACGTGGACTATACGGATCGGTCTACCTGCGTGCTGTTCGGTGACGGCGCAGGTGCTGCTATTGTCGGACCGGTCGAGCCTGAACGCGGCATTCTGGCGTCTCGGATCAGGTCGGACGGGCGGTATGAAGAGCAGTTATTCGCTCCCGGGGGCGGAACGAAGCATGGATTTACCGCGGAAACCATCGCGGCCGGCGATCATTTTTTTAAGATGAAGGGTAACGAGCTGTTCAAAGTTGCCGTGCGGTCGATGACGGACATTTCTCGCGAGGTTCTGGATGATGCGGGACTGAAGCCCGACGATGTCGATCTTTTTATTCCGCATCAGGCAAATCAGCGCATTACCGATTCAGTTGCCAGTAAGCTCAACGTAGAAGGTAGTCGCGTATACTCGAATATTGCCCAGCATGGCAACACATCTTCCGCTTCTATTCCCATTGCGTTGGATGAATGCGTAGAAGCCGGCCGCGTAAAAGAGGGCGATATTATTTTGATGGCATCGTTTGGTGGCGGCGTTACCTGGGGCGGAACAGTGATGCGCTGGTAAGTCTATGGTTAACGTTAGAAAAGCCGGACTGGCACTGGTTGTTCTTATGATGGTTGCGCCTTTGGCCGAGGGCCAGGGCGGCGCGCGGTCACTCCTGGTTGCCGTGCAGGATGCCGACGGACGGCCCCTGAAACACGCCTGCGTGACTTTCATTCCCAAAGAGGGCGCGATAATCTTTCGCAAAGCGGATGCTCATGGAAGGGTGAAGCTGAAGGATCTGGCCGCGCAAAGTGGACGCGTCGTCGCAAAGGTTGATGGCTACGAAGCGCAGAGGCAGAACATAACCCTATTGTCGGAAACGGAAAAGGTAACTTTTCGTTTACAGTCGCGCAGATGAGTGGCCGGCTGGCATACCTTTTCCCTGGTCAGGGCTCGCAATACGCGGGCATGGGCAGGGACTTAGCGGATAACTTTATCGCCGCAAAAGAGATCTTTGAAGCAGCAGATAGCGCGCTGGGCTTTTCGATCTCGCGGCTCTGTTTTGAGGGGCCGGCTGAAGAGCTTCAGCTAACTGAGAATACGCAGCCGGCAATCCTGGCGGTCTCGGCGGCGGCGCTCGAGGTTTTAAGGACCGAAGGATTGTCAGCGCCTGACTACGTTGCGGGGCATAGTCTGGGTGAATACTCTGCGCTGTTTGCGGCGGGTTCACTTTCGTTAGTTGACTCCCTCCGCACGGTTCGCGCTCGTGGCAGGCACATGCAGGAAGCAGTGCCTTTTGGCGTCGGGGCAATGGCCGCGATTCTCGGAGCCGATCTGGCAGACATCGCAGCCGCTTGCGAGGAGGCAAGGCAGGGCCAGGTTTGCAGTCCGGCGAATATCAACTCTCCGGGCCAGGTGGTGATTGCCGGAAACGCCGAGGCAATCGACAGAGCCATCGCTCTTTTGAAAGAGCGGGGGGCAAAGCGAGCGGTCAGGCTTAATGTCAGCGCGCCTTTCCATTGCGCCCTGATGATGCCCGCTCAGCAGCGCCTGGCGCAGGATTTAGAAGAAGTCGAGTTTAGGGATTTGAGCATACCGATAGTGAACAACGTCGACGCAGTTGCGACCTCTAAGGGAATGGAAGCCCGGGACGCGCTGATTCGCCAGGTATCCGCGCCGGTGCGCTGGTTGGAATCCATTGAGTTGTTGATTCGAGAGGGCGTGGATACCTTCGTCGAAGTTGGACCGGGAAAAGTACTTTGTGGTTTGCTACGGCAAATCGACCGGACCGTGCGATGCTTTAATATTGAGGACGCGGCAAGTTTACGAGCCACACTGGCGGCGCTGGACACCGCTTGACAGGCGCTTGATGGACGTTTGATGGGCGCTTAATAGGTTAGAAAGTTTTTTCATCAATCTTCAGAGGAGCAAAAGGAAATGCCCGATCAAGAGATCGAGAATAAGGTAAAGCAAATCATCGTTGATGAGCTTGGCGTGGACGAAAACGAGGTCACCCCGAACGCTCGCTTCATTGATGACCTGGGCGCGGACTCGCTTGACACGGTTGAGCTGGTGATGCGATTTGAGGAAGAGTTCGGAATCGAGATTCCGGACGAGGACGCTGAGAAGATTCAAAGCGTGCGCGACGCATACAACTATATTGACCAGCACAAGGCCAAGTAGCAGTGACGAGCCAAAGTGGGCCGGCGACAGGAGAGTTGGTTCCTCTTGTTGGTTGCGCGCCATGTTGGGATTGCTGGTTTCATAAGGAGCTATAGTTTTGACACGTCGCGTCGTGGTTACCGGACTCGGCCTGGTTACGCCCGTGGGCAACTCGGTCGAGGCCACATGGTCTGCGCTTTTGGACGGCCAGAATGGCGCGGATTACATCAAGAAGTTCGATGCGGAAAAGTTTACTACCCGCTTCGCCTGCGAAGTTAAGGATTTCGATCCGCTCAATTACGTAGAGAGGAAAGAGGCGCGCAAGATGGGCGCCTTTATTCATTACGCGGTTGCTGCGGCTCAGGAAGCGATGACCGACAGCGGGCTGAAGGTTACCGACGACATCGCAGAGGAAGTCGGCACCTATATCAGCAGCGGCATAGGGGATTTCTGGGCCATCGAGCGTGAACACTCGAAACTTCTGAACGAAGGGCCGGGCCGCGTCTCGCCGTTTTTTATTCCTTCGGCAATAGTCAACCTTGCTTCCGGCCAGGTGTCGATCCGCCACAACGCCAAGGGGCCTAATTCTGCCACGGCAACCGCATGTTCAGCCGGGGCGCACGCCATCGGCGACAGTTTCAAAATCATTCAGCGTTGCGCCGCAGACGTGATGATCTGTGGCGGCGCCGAATCCGCGATCACGCCCATGAGCGTAGCGGGCTTTGCCGCGATGCGCGCACTGTCCACGCGTAACGACGATCCTAAAGGCGCTTCGCGTCCTTTCGAGCGAGACCGCGACGGCTTCGTTATCGGCGAGGGCGCCGGAATAATGATTCTGGAAGAGTTGGAGTTCGCGCGCCGCCGCGGCGCTCGTATTTACGCTGAGCTGGTCGGGTATGGAATGACCGCCGATGCGTTCCATATAACAATGCCGGACAACACGGGCTCGGGCGCAATTCGTGTGATGCAGCGAACCCTGAAGGATGCCGGAGTTGAGCCGGAAGCCGTGGGCTACATCAACGCGCATGGAACTTCGACGCCCTATAACGACAAGTTCGAGACGATGGCTATTAAGAAGGCCTTCGGTGAGCACGCGTATAAACTGGCGGTAAGCTCGACCAAGAGTATGACCGGACACTTGCTGGGGGCGGCGGGCGGAATTGAAGGAGTCTTTTCCGTCCTGGCGCTGCATCGCAACACGTTGCTGCCGACAATCAACTACGTCAACTCGGATCCTGATTGCGATCTTGATTACGTTCCCAATAAGCCTCGCGAAGCAAAAGTGAACTACGCGCTGTCGAACAGTTTTGGTTTCGGCGGCACTAACGCAGCCTTGTTGTTCAAGCGGTATGAAGAATAGCGGCCCGCGGAGTTTAGAGGCGGGCTACCGCCCGCCTCGTCGCATAGCCTGCAACGATAATGGCGGGCAGTAGCCCGCCTCTAAACGGAGTTCCTTCGGAATGAAGATAATCGTCATGATGAAACAGGTCGCGAACAAAGACGCGATTCTGCGCATTAACAAAGATGCGACCTGGATCGAAGAAGGCGATCTGTCATTCGAAGTGAACGAATCGGATGGCTATGCCCTGGAAGAAGCACTGCGAATCAAGGAAAAAGTTGGCGGCGAAGTCGTAGTTTGCTCGATGGGTCCGCAGCGCGCCAAGGGCGTGATCAAGGATGCACTGGCCCGGGGAGCAGACCGGGCCATTCACCTGGTTGGTGATAATTTCGGCCACCTGTCGCCCTACGCCGGTGCCTCGGTATTGGTTGAAGCAATTCGCGGCGAACAGCCTGACCTGGTGATGACGGGATTGCAGTCTGACGATTATGGTTACGCGCAAACAGGCGTCATCATGGCCGAGCTGCTGGGGTTTCCACACGCGACGATCGTGATCGAGGTTGATGCCACAGGCCCGGAGCTGCGGGTGAAGCGCGAACTGGAGAGCGGCTGGTATCAATGGTATTCAATGCCAAAGCCGGCCCTGCTGACCATCCAGTCGGGCATCAGCCAGATTCGCTACGCTACGCTGAAGGGAATTATGGCGGCGAAGAAAAAAGAGATTCGGGAAATCACCGCACCGACCGAGATCGTGGATCGTCCTTCCCACCAACGCATCGAAAAGATCTATTTGCCTGAGAAAACGAAGCAGACGCAGTTTCTCGGCAACGGTGATGCGAAGGCCGGCGCGGTCGCCCTGGCGGAAAAGCTGCGCACCGAAGCGCGGGTGATCTGATAGCAGTCCGACAAACTTTAGTTTGTCGTTAACTTCTGAAAAGACAGCAATGAAGGGATCGACAAACTGAAGGAAGCTCTGATCAAGTTAGGGTCAGTTAGTGAATTAACACTGAGATCAGCGCGATAAAAAGGTCTTATACCGCGAAGCGGTTGTGCCCTCCAGCCCAACGTTGCCGCTCTCGGCGGCTACGTTGGGTACCGGCGTGTGGAAGAGGACGCAACTCCATCGGGGTTGAGGCGCATTGGAAATCGATACCCAGGGTAGCCGCGGCGGCAACCCTGGGCTGAAGGTCGTAACCGCTTCGCGGTACTAAGCAACAAATGAGCAACGGCATCATAGTCTTCATAGAGCATCGCAATGGCGTCCTCAACAAAACGTCACTCGAGGCCGTGGCCGCAGCACAGGACCTGGCCTCGCAACTTGGCTTGCCGGTCAGCGCGGTTATCGTTGGCTCTGATACCGCCGCGCTAGCTGGTGAAATTGCTCCGTATGAATTGGCGAAGGTAGTTGGCGCGAACAATCCAAACCTGGCTGAGTACACTCCGGACGGCTACACGGACGCGATGGAGCGGGTGGTGCGGTCGCTGGATCCCCAGTACATCGTCATGCCGCACACCTACCTGGTGCGGGACTTTGCTCCGAAACTGGCAGCGCGGTTTGGTAAGTCGCTGATCAGCGATTGCATTCGGGCGAAGGTCAACGACGGCGTGCCCACTTTCACGCGGCGCATCTTTCTGGGCAAGATCGACGCCGACGTTGTGTCGGATGGCGAGTCACCAGTTTTCGTGACGTTTCAATCCGGAGCGTATCGTGGTGAACAGTCGGCGAAGGGAAGCGGCGCGCCGTTGGAAACCATGGAGGTTGAAGTCGGCAAGATTCGCATGAAGCCGGAGGCGCCATTTCAGGAGGTTAAGCAGGCCGTCGACCTCAGCAAAGCAGACATCATCGTTGCTATTGGCCGCGGCATAAAAAGTAAGGACAACATTGCGCTCGCCGAAAAACTTGCGGAGGCTCTGGGAGGCGACCTCGCCGCTTCACGTCCCATCTGTGATGCCGAGTGGCTGCCCATTGACCGGCAGATTGGATCTTCGGGCCAGACCGTCGCCCCGAAACTTTACATCGCCCTCGGTATCTCGGGCGCGATTCAGCACCTGGTCGGCATGAAGAACTCCGGCACAATCGTGGCTATTAACAAGGATCCTGAGGCGCCCATTTTCGATATCGCGGACTATGGGATTGTGGGTGATTTGTTTGAGGCGGTTCCAGTGCTGACGGAAGAAATCAAGAAGCTGAAAGCGTAATTGGAAGCTGCTGGCCGGGCGCAAACTAACAGTTTGCATTACAAAGACTCTAGCTAATCACACTGAAGCGTTAGCAGCCTTCTGTCTTGAGTATTTGGGTTTAGGCGCTTACTATTCTTGCAGAGGTAAGGCGGCCTTTGAGCGACGATCCCACACGAGAACTCCCTCAGGAACGCTCCTTTGAACCACGCGTGCTTGCTGAACTCGCAGCAATTCGCGGCGACGTCGCTGCGATTCGCTCCGAGCAGGCGACTATTCGAGCGGATATTGCGGCGCTGAATGCACGCCAGGAGCGGTTTGAAGTTCGACTTAGCAGCCTTGAGGAAAAAGTTGACGAGCGCCTCCGCGAGACGCGTCCCATTTGGGAAGCCGTTCAGTTGGCGATAAAGCACCTCGATTTGAAATTCGACACCGTGCTCGCTGACCTCTACGATGTTCGCACTAACTCCAGACTGCTCGACAAGCGGCTTATGGATTTGGAAGCGAGGTAGCTAACCGGTTCCGATCAAGTGCATGTGCTCCGAAAGAAAGAGCGGGGACAAGCCCACCTTTCTGACTGCAAGTGTTCAGAGTCGACTTTTGATCGCTTCAAGATTTGGAGTCTGACTCAACGCTATCTAGTTTGGAGTCTGACTCAACACTGTTTACTGCAATCAGGAAGGGGGCCTGCCCCCGCTCTTTCCATTTACAATGCAGTAACCGGACTAAGTCTGAAAGCAGAAAGGCCGCAGTTGGAAGTTGCGGCCTTTCTGCTTAATTAGAGGCGCGACGCCGGACTCTTGTGCTGGCGCACTGCTCTTGTCGCTATTGTTTCTTCGAGGTGGTAGTTGTTTCCTGTCCACCAATCCCGGTGGCTTCGCTGCCCGCTTCAACAGCACCTTGTACCGCGCCGGCAGCTGCTCCTATCGCAGCCCCAACCACGACCTTCTTCACGACTTTCTTGGCCTTCTTAATGAGGCCGGAGGCTGAACCCTTCTTAATAAGTTTAGTCGCGGCTTTTTTGGTGGTTGCTCGGGCCCTGGACTTCTTTGACGTCCTCGATGCCTTCTTCGATCCCTTCTTTGAGGTTGACCTGGACTTGGAGCTCTTCTTTGTCCCTGCGGCTTTCTTCTTCGTTGCCATGTTTTCCCCCTATCCCTGTTTATTCTGACTACTCGTGGCGGAGACTATACAACAGTTTCGATGGTGTCGCGCAAGCTGTTAGCTTGCGCGTAGTGTCCTAATTTGCGTTTGCTCATTTCGCCTACTCCCTCCCTCTGGGAGGGTTGGGGAGGGTTTGACGTGTCCGCGCCGTGTGAAGAAATACGCGCGGCCTCGATGGCCGCGCGTCGTTTCGATGAGGGCACTCTTGCCTTGGGACTAGAATTATCGCGCCATTATTATCCTTAGTTCGGAGGATTGGGCCGCGTGCACGCCTCTAAGAACGGCGCGCGGCCATCGAGGCCGCGCGTTAAAGAATGGTTTGATTGATTCGCCGCAGGGCCTCCCCTAACCCCTCCCAGAGGAGAGGGATAGAAACAAAGAATTTGAAATTAGGACACCACCAGCTTGCGCGCGACTGATAGCCGAACCTTTAGCGCTGCGGCGCCGTCGATATCGCTTTGAGATCGTCAACGATTTGCGCCGGCTTCCACTCGTTACCACGATAAAGCTTCACCAGTTTGCCGTCGGGACCGATAACGGCTGTGCGCAAACTGTGAATGATTTGATCCTCGCCGGATTGAGTATCGTGGAAATAGCGCATGCCGAAAAATTGGGCGATGCTTTTCACTTCGGCGGCGCTGCCGGCCGCGAATTCCCAGTGATCGAACTTTTCTTCCCCGTAACGCTCGGTATGCGCGGCGCCATAGCTGCGCAGCACGCTGGGCGTATCATATTCCGGATCGATGCTGACGCTCAAAAGGTGGGTCCTGGCGTAAAGGTCAGGCTGCTGCTGCAACTCCTGATCGATCTCGTGGAAGTTGTTGCTCATAAGCGTGCAGTAGTCCGGCAGGGGACAGCGCGTGTAGACAAAAGTGATCAGCACCGCCTTACCGCGATACTGCGCCAGATGAATTTGCTTCCCATCCTGGTTGACGAGATGGAAATCGGAGACTTCATCACCAGGTCTGGGCTCGGCCAGTCCATCCGACGCCCTGGCGTTAGGATCGGCCACAGCTTCTTTCGCAATCACCGGTTCTTCAATCCACGAGGATATCCCATCCACTACCAGCGTGGCCGTGATCTGATCGCCGGGTACGAGCACCGCCAGCGGCCACTCGTCTTTGAAACGAAACTCCATGGTCATCGCCGGCATGTAGCCTTTGATGTCTTCATGGGCGATCGTGGCGGTGCGATTGGTCTTGTCAACTGAAACGACCTTGCCGCTGAATTCATACCGCCGGCCGGTCGAAGTCTGTTTGCGACATCCCGTCCACGCCAATGCCGGCAGTAGCGCTACCAGCAAAAGAGGAACTACGCGATTGATTATTCCGAGGTTCTGGAAGGTTCTCATTCGGTTTTTGCGGCGCGTTCCTGCGGCTGGAGTTGATTGGAATAGAGTCTTTGATAAGCCCGGTAATTTGACATGACCCGGTAAACATAATCCTTCGTCTGGGCGAATCCTATCTCGATCACATAGCGGTCCGGATCGTTCGAGCGGGCGCGAGCAACCCAGCGAGCGACGTTCTCGTCACCACCGTTGTAGGAGGCCGCCACCGCCTGCGGCATATTGGGAAACTTTTTGAAGAGATTACTAATGTACTGGGCGCCAAACAGAATGGCGATGCTGGGATCGTAAAGCTCCTCTTCGCGAAACGAACCTCGTCCCAATTGAGAAGCAATGTCGCCGGCAGTAGCAGAGATGAATTGCATAAGACCGCGCGCGGCGGCCGCGGATTTTGCTTCCGGCCTGAAGCTTGATTCCTGTCGAGCAATCGCCAGCAGGAAACGTGGATCGACTCCGCGCGCCGGCGCGTGTGCAAGAAAAGCGGGCGCGTAAGGAGTAGGATACAGCAGCTCCACAAGCTGCGGCGGCGCCAGCTCCAACAGATAATCGCCGGGAACGTTCTTCCAAAGCGGCAAGGCGAAGCGCAGCGCCTGGTTGGCGTTGCCACCGCGCATGAAGTAGACGGCGAGCGTGTAGTCGAAATCGACCGGCGACCCTTGCGGTTGCGCCGGTGTGTTGCCTGCCGCGCGGGCAGGCGCATTGGAATTGTCCCCTTCAACCTTTTCTGGCGCCTTCTGAATCCGGGAGGCCGCAAGCTCCGGAGTGCCTTCGTCGTAAAGACCGAGGAAGAGCAACTCGTTCGCGATCTTCTGGTGAGACGGTTCATCGTTTGCGCCGGCGCCGGCAACGCCCGATGCGGAGTCCATAAGCATTTCTTGTCTGCCCAGTATCACGAGGCTCATTGAAGGAAATGAATTGTAGGCAGGCAAGCTCGCGTAAGCGCGACGGGCAATCTCAAGCAAGTCGCGAGTGATTACGGCATCGTCAGTCAACCGCAACGCTGCCTGTGTAGTGACTCTGGCGCGCTCGGCATCGCCGGCGTCCAGCGCCTGCCGCGCCGCTGCCCGCAGCGTCTCCAGCTTGTTCGCAAGAGCGGTCTGTTTGTCAGGCTGGCTGGTTATTGCGCGCAATCGTAGAGTAGCTTGCCCTCCGTAGTACTCATTGCGGCCATCGGGAATAGCAAGATACGCATCCACGGCTTCGCCGGTACGGCCCAACTGTTCCAACGCGTAGGCGCGCATGAATGCGACCTCGGAAGCGCTGGTTGCTCCGGCGGTTTGGGCGTTGCCGAGGTCTCGTTCCTTCTGCAACGCAGCGACATCATTGAGCGCCGCGGACCAGGCGCCCTGTGCGAAATGAATTCTCGCTTGGGAGAAAAGGGCCAGCGTGGCCGCTGTTTGGCCTTTGAAAAGCGCGCGCGTCCGCTGCACCCATTCGAATGCCTCGTTGTCACGGCCAGCCTCGCGGAGAGCGTCGATGATGTTCAGATAGGGCCGCTCAGGATTCGGGGCAGCGGGATAGCGTTCGATAAAAACCTTGTACGAGGTGATAGCCTCGTCGGTCTGTTTCAAGCGATTCTGCGCGGCGGCCAGGGTGCCGAGCGCGTCTCGCGCGACGGCGTTCGCAGCAAACTGCGTCAGCACCTGGCGGAAATAAGTGATTGCCTGCTCGTACTTGCTTTCCTGATACAAGCCGCGTCCAATCTGGTAAAGCGCATCGGAGACAGAAGCGCTTTGCGGGTAGTCCGCTACCAGGGACTGATAGTGGCGCCGGGCAGCGGCAAAGTCGCGATTGAATTGATAGATGCCGGCGCGGCGCAAGTGCTCGCTCTCCGATAGCTGCGGTGCGGCTGAATTGTCAGCGTTCTGTTTGTCGCCATCCAATTGGTCCAGTCCGCGCGCTGCTTGAAGAGCGTAATCGTCAGGCTTCGCAGGATCGGGCGCCTCCGATATCACGCGGTCAAAAACATTGCGCGCCGGCTGGGCTTGTCCTGAACGAAGATACGCTTGTCCGATCAAGATCAGCGCAGCGCGCGCCGTTGAGCTGGTCTTTGACTCCGTGATTTGTCGCATGGTGGCGATGCTTGCTGGATAGTCGCCACTCTCGAAGAAGCTCTGGCCCAAACGAATTGTCGCGGCAGTACGCAGCAAACTGGATGGCGCGGTCGCGATCAGGTGCCGCAGATGCTCGCGTTCGAGCGGGAGATTTCCGGTAGCGCGGGAGAACTCCGACAGGTGCCAAAGCGCATACTGGCTGACCACCGAGCCTCTCAATACAATTTCCTGGTAGCCGGCAGATGCAGTGACCGTATCTCCGCGACGTTGGGAAAGCCGTGCCAGGAGATAGTCGTAATTGTTTAGGGTGAAGATTGCGGGCCTGGCCTTTTGGATTGACTTCAGCTCCGAGATCGCCGAAGTCGAATCACCTCGTTCCAGAGCCAGGCGAATTCGCTGGTGCTGTTCGGAAAAGTTCTGGGCGCGGGCTGCGTGACTAACTAAGACGCCACAAATAAAAGCAGCGGCAGCGAGGCGGAGAATTGCGTTTTGCATTCCTCTCGATTATCAAACAGAGAAGGCCTGCGGCTCAAGTACGCTCGCGCGAATGCAAAAGAAGTATTCGAAAAGCAAAAACTCGCAGTCAGGAAGGGGGCATGCCCCCGCTCCTGGTTTTCTGTATTCGACCTTTGGGATGCTGTTCAAAAAAAGCAGCGGCGGCATGCCCCCTTCCCGACTGGGCTTTGGCGAGGCGGTTATTCAAATTTCAGAAACTTATTTCCGCCATTCAATCGGAGGGTAAGCCGGAAACAACTATAGGGAAGTCTCGGGCAGCCAAAATATACAGAAACTCAGCGTGAAAGGTAAAGGGAAATGGATGCATCATTAGCGGTGCCGGTTGTTGGTGCCTGTGCTACGATTCCGAGATATTCTTGACTGAAAAGCAAACGCTAGCGGGGAGCGGAGAACTAAGGGCGGAATGGCAATTGAAACGAATCCAACAGCGCAGGCGAAAGCCCTCAACGGCGGGCCGGTAGCTGATCAGATCAAAGAGGAAGTAGCCAGGGAGGCCGCGCGCCTGTGGCGAGAGCACCAGGTAAAGCCATGCCTGGTCGCCGTGCTTGTGGGAGATGATCCCGCGTCCGCAGTCTATGTGCGAAACAAAGTTCGCGCTTTCGCAGAGCTGGGATTGCGATCCGAATACCAGGCGCTGGATTCTTCGACGACGGAGCAGCTCGCGGCTTTGATAATGACTCTTAACGCCCGCGACGATGTCGATGGCATCCTGGTGCAGTTGCCGCTGCCGCCGGGGATAGACGAGGCAACAATAATCGAGGCCGTCGATCCTCTTAAAGACGTGGATGGATTTCATCCCCTCAACGTAGGGCTGTTGGCCATGGGCCGGCCTCGATTAGTCCCCTGCACACCGGCCGGAATCATCGAGCTGCTGGATCGCAGCGGCATCGCGATCAAAGGGGCAAAAGCCTGCGTCATTGGACGTAGCCAGATAGTGGGCCGTCCGGTTTCTCAATTGCTGCTGCAGCGCGATGCGACCGTAACCATTTGCCATTCGCGCACCCGCGATCTGGCGGAGGTGACGCGACAGGCAGACATTTTGGTGGCGGCCATTGGAAAGCCGGGCTTCGTTAGAGGAGAGCACATAAAGCCCCGCGCCACCGTAGTCGATGTCGGCATTAACAGAATTACTGATGTGGCCCAGGCGCGCTCGTTGTTTGGGACCGAAACAGATGAACGTATTAAAGCCATAGAAAGGCGCGGCTACACCCTGGTTGGAGACGTTCATCCGGCCGAAGCTGATGCTGTTGCCGGTCGCCGCACCCCGGTGCCGGGCGGAGTTGGACCATTGACGGTGGCGATGTTGTTGCGCAATACCGTGGAGGCCGCGCGCCGCCGGCGCGGGTTGTAGGACAGGCATTCCTGCCTGTCTTGTTTTTATTTAGGCAGTTCGGCGGGTGTACCAAAAAAAAGACAGGCAGGAATGCCTGTCCTACTCTTATGTTGAAGGCCGGATTAACGGGCTCGATTGCGGTGGGAAAGTCTTTCGTACTCGGCGTGCTTGCGGAGTTGGGTTGCAGGGTACTCAACGCGGACAAGACTGCCCGTGAAGCAGTTGCCTTAGGAAGCCCGGGCCTGAGTGCGGTTGTCAAGGCTTTCGGAGAAGAGGTTTTGCAGCCAGACGGCACTCTCGACCGCACAAAACTGGGCGCGGTGGTGTTTGGAGACGAAAACCAGCGGCAGCGTCTGAACTCCATTCTGCATCCATTCATTATTGCTGCGCAGGATGCGCAGATACGCCGGTGGGAACAGGACGACCCGGACGGTGTGGCAGTAGTGGATGCGGCTCTAATGATTGAATCGGGAGGCTACCAGCGCTTTGATAAGCTTGTCGTCGCGCACTGTCGCCCGGAGATTCAGCTTCAGCGGTTGATGTCACGAGATCAGTTGACGCAGAAAGAGGCCCAACAGCGAATCGCCGCCCAGATGCCCCAGGAAGAAAAGAAGCGCCACGCTGATTACTTGATTGATACTTCGGACGGCTTTGATTCTGCCAGGCGGCAAACCGAGGCGGTTTATCGCGAGCTGCGGGAGCTTAATGAGGCCCGGCCCAGCCCTCTCTGAGTTTACGGGCCCAACCCTGCCTGAGTTTTAATAGCACGGGAAATCCTTCTACTGGTTTATAATCGGCGGGCGAGTGGTTCAAGAAGGGAGCATGTTTATGTCGAAGTATTATTCCAATAGCAGAGCTCGCCTGGGAATCCTGTTTTTGTCGCTGGCGCTGGGCGCTGCCGGTTGTGCAGCCTCGGCAAAGAACGAGATGTTCTTTGGCAAGGTACAGCCTCCTCGAGATAACGTCCTGCACTACGTTTCTGGATCAGAGTCGGAATCGCTGGACCCGCAATTCGGAACCACCCAGAACGACGCCCGCATTTATATGTCCATGTTCGAGGGGCTGGTCGAATACGATCCGAAAGACATGCATCCAATTCCCGCAATTGCCGAACGTTGGGAAAACAATTCGACTTCTTCTGAGTTGGTTTTCCACCTGCGAAAAAACGCGCGCTGGTCGAACGGTGATCCGATTACGGCCCAGGATTTCGTTTATACTTTCCGGCGCGGCTTGACTCCCGAATTTGCGTTTCGCAACGCGTATCTCGCCTATTACATCAAGTACGGGCAGGCGTTCAATTCCGGCGGCGTTTTCGTTCGCGATCCGCAAAGCCAACAATTTCTGCTTGAGAAGGATGTAACTCCGGAAGTGGCAAAGAATGAAGCGGCGCCTTCCACCGGCGGCGAGGACCCCGCTCTCGACACTCCCTTCCATCACTTCATGCATTCGCCCGCCAGGCTGGTGATTCCTGGCGACCTGAAAGAACGCGCCGCGGCGTTTAAAGCGGATCCAAAACTGGCAGAGGCTGTTAAAGGAATGGAATACGTGGCGGTAACCGCCGAAGATATCGGTGTCGAGGCTATCGATGATTACACTTTTCGTCTGACGCTGAGCCAATCGGCCCCGTTCTTCATTCAGTTGATACCGCACCAGTTCTTTCGTGCAGTTCCGCGCAAGGCAATCGAGCAGTACAAAGAGAAGTGGACCCAGGACGCCAACATGATCTGTAGTGGCGCCTTTAAGCTGAAGACCTGGCGGCCCTATGACAAGATTGTGGTCGAACGCAATCCGATGTACTGGGACGTAGCGAATGTAAAACTCGATCAGATCGTTTTCTACCCGGTGCAGGAAGCAATCACGGTCATGAATCTTTACAAAGCCGGCGAGATCGACGCTACGCCCAATCATCAGGTGCCGGTGGGCTGGGTTCCCAAGATCATGAAACTGAAGGATTACATGGACGCTCCCGAAGTGGCAGTCAGCTACTTTGACTTCAATACAAAGAAGCCGCCGCTGAACGACAAGCGCGTTCGCAAAGCGTTGAACCTGACTGTTGACAAAACTGCCTATGCGGAGTGGCGAAAGATTGTTAAGCCGCTGACAGCTTTTACCCCGGAAGGATTGTTCCCCGATTATCCTCGACCGAAGGGCGATGACTTCAATCCGGAAAAAGCGAAGCAGCTTCTGGCAGAGGCCGGCTTCAAAGACGCGTCGGGAAAGTTTGATCCGAAGAAGTTTCCGGTCAATGACGTCGAGATAACCTACAATCCCGACGGCTCGAATCAACAGGTAAGCGAATGGTTGCAAGCACAATGGAAACAAAATCTGGGGATCACGTTGCCACTAAAGGCGGTTGAGTGGAGAACGTTCGCGGCCATTCGTCCCAGGCTGGAATACAAGGGCTTGGCGCGCGATGGTTGGGTCGGAGACTATATGGATCCGTTTACCTTCCTGAACCTGTTTTATACGGGCGGTGAAAATGGCACGGGCTGGTCCGATCCAAAGTATGACGAAATGCTTGACGAAGCGAATCGCGCGCTTGATCCGAAGAAGCGATTTGAACTGCTGGCAAAAGCCGAAGCCTTTCTGCTCGATGCACAGCCGTTCGTACCACTTGATACGGACGCCACCAACTGGGTGAAGAAGCCATACGTCAAGGGCATGTATCCGAATCCCGGAACGCTGCACGCCTGGAAGTTTGTTTACATCGAACGAGATCAGGCGAAGTGGGACTACGGGGTTCCGGACATGAAGCCTTAGTAGGACAGACATTCCTGTCTGTCACTTTGTTGCTAAACGTGACTGGAAAGTCCGACAAACTTCAGTTTGTCGCCGCGCAGAAAGTCAGAGCCAATCGACAAACTGAAGTTTGTCGGACTTAATACATATGCTTGGTTTCATCATTCGCCGGCTGCTGGTAATCATTCCCATGGTCCTTATCGTCGTCACCCTGACGTGGGGATTGATCCGCCTTGCACCGGGCAACTTCTATACCGGCGAGAAGAGAATTCCCAAAGCTATTCAGGAAAATATCAAGAAGAAATATGGACTTGATAGACCCTGGTACGTGCAGTACGGCAAGATGATGGGAAACACAATGCGCGGCGACTTCGGCATGTCGCTGACCTATCCCGGACAATCCGTAAACGAGATTCTAAAACGCACACTGCCGGTCTCGGCCACCCTGGGCCTGAGCGCCTATCTGCTGGCGCTGATTGTTGGGCTCACCGCCGGAACACTGGCAGCGTTAAAACCAAACTCCAGGCTGGATTATGGGTCGATGGGACTCGCTATGCTGGGGATATCTCTGCCCAATTTTGTGCTGGGCCCGCTACTGGTTCTGGTTTTTTCCCTCACGCTGTATTGGCTACCACCGGCGCGTTGGCTCTGGGCTGTAGGCCCTAACGAAGTTTCGCTCGTTATGGTGCTGGCTTTTCCGGCGGCGGTTATCTGCTGGTTGATGATAGGTTCATACTTCAAAAGCCCAAAGGGAAGAAAAGAGCTTGCCCAGTGGCAGCACCTGGTGGCTCTCGCTTTGTTGCTGCTGGTGTTTTATGCCATCGCAAAACTGCTTCTCAGATCGTTCCCGGTCTTGAACTCGTGGACCATCCTCTATGGCATACCGAATATTAAGAATGTTCTGCTGCCGGTGCTTACCCTTTCGGCAATTTACATGGCCTACATTGCCCGCCTGTCGCGATCGGGAATGCTGGAAGTATTGCGCTCGGACTACGTGCGCACTGCGCGAGCCAAAGGCCTGCGCGAGCGCGATGTAATCCTGCACCATGTAGTGCGCGGGGGCATCATGCCTGTGGTTTCTTTTACCGGCCCGGCGCTGGCGTTTCTGGTTACTGGAACGGTTGTAGTTGAACGTATCTTTGCCCTGCCGGGATTGGGCAACTATTTCCTTAACGCGAACCTGGCGCGTGACGAGCCTTTGATTATCGGCATCGTCGCGTTCATTTCCATTGCCATACTTGTTTTCAACCTTTTGGTGGACATTTCCTACGCGTTCATCGATCCGCGGATCAGATATTGAGGCGTTGAAAGAGAACCCCGACACAACCTATCGCCAGCCAGGCGAGGACGAACCGGTGCTTAAGCCGCTCGGCGTCATGCCGCCACCAGTGGCGCACAAGCTCGAAGACGATCCTATCCACATCGGTCCGGAGTTCGCCGTTGGTGAAGGTGACATCCGCTCCGCTGAAGACGAACGAATTCTTGCCGGCGCTTCTTTGTGGCGAGATGCGTGGCGCAGATTGTTAAGAAACAAACTGGCAGTCTTCGGCATGATTGTGGTGACGCTGATCATCGTAGCTTCGCTATTCGGTCCTTTCATCATCAGGAAGACCACCGGCTACAGTTACGACACCATTCCTTCAGATGGGAACCTGACGCGATCCTTTGCCCCTTTCACCGCGCCTGATGGTTCTTTTTCGTGGACACATCCGATGGGCACGGACGAATCCGGCCGCGACATGCTTTCGCGGGTGTTGATCGGTGGGCGGATCTCGCTGATGGTGGGAATTATCTCCACTGCGGTCTCGCTGATTATTGGCGTCCTGTTCGGAGCGGCTTCCGGTTACGTGGGCGGGCGCGTTGATAATTTGATGATGCGCATTGTCGATGTGCTTTATGCCCTGCCGTACATGATGATTGTCATCGTGTTGCTCGCTTTCTTTGGCGGCCGGTCTGCCCTAAGCCAATTGTTCCTGCTCTTTGTCGCGCTGGGTGCAGTCTCATGGCTGACGATGGCCCGCATTGTGCGCGGCCAAATCATGTCGCTAAAGAATCAGGAGTTTGTGCTGGCCGCAAGGGCTACAGGCGTTTCTGCGCCGCGCATAATCTTCAGGCATCTGGTACCCAACGCACTCGGTCCGGTGATTGTCTATGCCACGCTGACTATTCCCACGGTGATGTTGCAGGAGGCTTTCTTATCGTTTCTGGGCCTGGGGGTGCAGGCCCCTTTTGCTTCGTGGGGCAGCCTGGCTGCAGAAGGAATCAAAGACATCGCGATCTTCCCATGGCAGTTGATCTTTCCCGGGGTCACGATGGCCCTGGCGCTCTTTTCTCTGAATTTTCTGGGCGACGGATTACGCGATGCGCTGGATCCCCAAACACGACAGGTGTAGCGCAGAGCTGAGTCTCTGCCATTTCAACATACCGGCTAGACCCTGTGCCACCTTATGATGAACAGCCCCAACGGCAATCTGCTTGAAGTCAGGGATCTCCGCACATACTTTGAAACAGAGGATGGCACCGTCAAAGCTGTGGACGGGATCAGCTTTGAATTGAAGCGAGGTGAAACTCTGGGAATTGTGGGCGAATCCGGCTCCGGCAAGTCGGTCACCAACCTGTCAATCATTCGCCTGATTCCAGAACCGCAGGGCAGGATTGTTTCCGGCCAGATACTCTTCAACGGCGAAGACATTCTTTCGCTCCCGCGCGAAGAGCTGCGCAAGATTCGCGGCCGCAAGATCGCGATGATCTTCCAGGATCCCATGACCTCGCTCAATCCCTTCATGCGGATCTCCAGGCAGTTGATGGAGATTACGCGACTGCACCTCGGTCACACCAAAGAACAGGCCTATCGTCACGCCATCGAAATGCTCGAGCTGGTTGGCATTCCTGACGCGCGCGAGCGTGTGGATAATTATCCGCACGAGTTTTCCGGCGGCATGCGCCAGCGCGTGATGATAGCGATGGCGCTAAGTTGCCGGCCTGAACTTTTGATCGCTGACGAGCCGACCACGGCCCTGGATGTAACTATCCAGGCGCAAATCCTGGAGCTAATCAGGACGCTGAAGAGCGAAACCGGAACGAGCGTTATTCTGATTACGCATGACCTCGGCGTGGTGGCGGGCATGACCGATCACATTATCGTGATGTACGCGGGAAAGGTTTTCGAGCAGGCGCCGACCGCGGAGCTTTTCGCCTGTCCCGGCAATCCCTACACAAAGGGATTGCTGAGGTCGGTGCCTGATCCGACCGTAGAGCAAGAGCAGCTGTATCAGATTCCCGGGCTACCGCCTGACCTGGCAAACCTGCCGGCGGGCTGTCCCTTTGCCCCGCGATGTGATCGGGTAGAAGAGATTTGCCGGCGCGAGTTTCCCCCATTCGTCGAGCTGAAGCGCGGGCATTATTCGCTCTGCCATTTCGCTAAGGATGTCTATGATCGATCCTGCGCAGAACAGGAGCAGGGAAGCAAATCTGCGCGATTGCAGTTGTGATACTTTCGCTCAAAAAATTGTGCCCTGCTATGGCTTCGGCTTTGCCGCCGGATGTGCGGCGTGGGCTCCGGCCCGCCGTAAGCGGCTTTATTCGATTTGGGCTATGCCCTCGGTTTGGGCTTTGTCCCCGAATCGCACAGCAGAGCCCGCACGAATGGCGCAGCCCGGTTTGCAGTAACAACTAACGGCGGGGCAAAGCCCGCGCCGCACATCCGGCGGCAAAGCCGAAACGGCAGTCGGTTCGTCATTTTTTGGGTAAAGCTACCGTGATATGACTTCGTACCCCACGAGCAATCAAACGCCCTCGCCCATGGAAGGCGCCAATAGCCGCGAGCCCTTGATTAGCATTCGCGATCTCAAGGTCTATTTCGATCTCGGCGTTGATCCAGGTGACCGCAAGTATCTGATGTCACTTGTGGTCAAATTGGTTTGTCTGGTCCTCGGCGGTGTCGGTGGTTTTTATTTGGCGAAGACGGTGGCGGGATTGACTGGAGCCGGCCCGGGTCTCCTTTCGATCATTATCCGCGTGGCAGGGACAATTGTGGGGGCGATCGTGGCGTACGTAGTTGGCCGGCAAATCGCCCGGACGTTGATTGGCAGTGCGGCAAGAAGAGCGGTCAGGGCCGTCGATGGCGTCACACTCAATATCTATCCGGGAGAGACGCTGGGACTGGTCGGCGAATCGGGATGTGGTAAATCAACACTTGGTCGCGCGATTCTTCGCTTGACCGAGCCCACTTCAGGACAGGTGTTTTTTCAAAACCGGGATCTGGCCCATCTGTCGACGAAGGCGATGCGCGAGCAGCGTCGTCATTTGCAAATCATTTTCCAGGATCCTTACGCGTCGCTTAATCCGCGCATGACAGTGGCGCAAATTGTGGGCGAGCCGCTGCGAACATTCCGTCTGGTCCGCGGCAAAGCGGCCATCGATCGAGTGCAGGAATTAATGGAAACGGTTGGCCTCAGTCGCCGTTTCGTAAAACGATATCCTCACGAATTCTCCGGCGGACAGCGGCAGCGCATCGGCATCGCGCGGGCCCTGGCAGTCGATCCGGATTTCATTGTTGCGGACGAACCCATTTCCGCGCTCGATGTTTCTATTCAGTCGCAGATAATGAACTTGCTGGAGCAGCTTCAGGTGCAGAAGAGCCTGACCTACCTTTTCATCTCGCATGACTTGCGCGCAATTCGTCACGTTTCCGATCGGATTGCTGTTATGTATTTGGGCAAGCTCGTCGAGGTTGCTGCTGCTGAGGACGTCTATGCAGACCCATTAATGCCGTACACGAAAGCGCTGATCTCGGCTGTTCCTGTGCCGGACCCCACCATTGAAGCCGCGCGCAGACGCGTAGTTCTCCAGGGTGATGTTCCTTCACCAATCAACCCCCCGCCAGGTTGTCGTTTCCACACACGCTGTCCTTATGCGATCCAGGCTTGCCGCGAAGTCGAGCCGCCTTTGGTTGAGATCAAGCCCCGCCATTTTGCTGCCTGCATCCGGATTAGTCCTGAACAGCCGGATATTGACCAGGTCAATCCCGGGGAAGCCCCCGGCCTGTGGCAGGCTGCGCAAGGCGATGCCGCGTGAAAACTCCCGCTTATTCGTCGTTTAGGATAAACGTACATTGTCGCGCTAGACATTACCTGACTTCCCGGCGTTTTCGGCAGCAAAGACGCTTGTGGGAAAATATTCGTAAAACTATACTGAACTTTTTGAAGGTGGCAGCTTCGTCCCCCGACCACGCCATGAAGGCACACTCAGGTGGTGCCGATTTTTTCTTTTTCAGGCCCAACTTTCCATCCCTTCGGACGCAATGAACTTGAGATACAACGCAATGGAAGAACCTGCTGTGCCTGCGCCCAAAATCATTCAGGAGCAACCGGAACGGGCGCCGGCCGGATGGCGCGAGATTCAGGACTCGATCGCCGCCAGCACCGGTCTGTCCATGCTTCTGGTTGACGGCATTCAGCCTCCGGCACTCGTCGTATCGAACAACAACTCGATTTGCCAGGCGCTGCAATCCTCGGCCGAGCACGTCAGACTCTGCGACCCCTACTGCGGCGAGGCCCACCGGCGCGCAATGAGCGCAGGCACCATTACCCACTATCGTTGCCACGCCGGGCTTCAATGTTTTGCCATGCCGGTGGAGCTGGATAATCGACGCGAGCTGGCGGTGATTGGCGGCCGAGCGTTTGTCACCAGCGCAGATTACCGGGCCACTGCTGAGCGTTTCCGCGAAGGTGATCTACACGAGTTACTTTCTACCGATCTCTTCAGCAACGTAATCTTTGCCAGCGAGCAGGATCTTGATCACGCGGCCATTCGCATTTCCGAAGCTGCGAAGTCATACACCGCGAAAACAGACGAACCGATGGCTCCGCTTGAAATCAATGAAACAAAGAAGGAGTCCCGAACTAACCCTGAACGCGAAGAGCTGCACGTAGAAGTTTCGCGCCTGCGCGGCGAGCTGGAACGCCGCACTCGTTTTGCCGACTCTGTGCAAAGTTTCACGCAGCAAATCGATTCAGTCGAGCCGCAAAGAACCTATGCCTCGATCCTCAAACAATCGACGAAGCTCCTGCGCGCCGAGCGTGGTTCGCTATGGGCCTTCGATGAAGGTACGAATAAGCTGGCCGTCAAAGCCGCGGTCGGGATGCCCGACGAACTCAGCGAAGTAGGTCCGATTCATATCGGCGAAGGAATCTCCGGGTCGGTCATCAGCAAAGGCGAACCGCTGGTGGTACGCGACCTGGAAGAGATCGGGAAAGCGCCGGCTCCCGCCGCGCGCCAGTACAAAACTAATTCGTTCATCAGCTTTCCCATTAAGCTCGGGGATCGCAGGATAGGTCTGCTGAATGTGACCGACAAAGCCGGCGGCGGAACGTATGACGATATCGATCTGAGTTTGATCGAGTCCATCGCCCCGCAAATGGCGATGGCGCTTGATCGGGCCGAATGGCAGGAGAAAGCCACGCAGTTCCAATTGATGTCGATTACTGATCCGCTCACCGGACTGCTCAACCGGCGCTATCTGGAAGAGCGCCTCAACGAAGAGCTCAGTCGTTCAAAGCGCTATGGCTATCCGATGAGCTTCATGATGATCGACATTGACGACTTCAAGCATTACAACGATCGCAACGGTCACCAGGCGGGCGATCACGCGCTGGTACTGACGGCGCACTGCCTGAAATCTTCGCTGCGCCTGGCAGATGTCGCGTCACGGTATGGTGGTGAAGAGTTCTGCATTCTGCTGCCACAGACGGCCCTCGAAGAAGCAGCGGTCATTGCCGAACGCATCCGGCAAATGATTCATGGCACCTCCTACCCGCACGGTAAGGCCCAGCCGCAGGGCGCGGTGACAGTCAGCATTGGCCTGTCTTCATTCTCGAGATATCTCGATACCCCGGCGACGGTCATTCGAGCCGCGGATCGCGCGCTCTATCATGCCAAGAGCCACGGTAAGAACCGCATTGTTGCCTATCAGGATCCGGCTAAGAAAGGGCCGGCCGGCGAGTAATCGTAACCCCGTTGATCCATGGAGAAGCCTCGCATCCTTGGGAGAGTTTCGGCAGACGAGTTCATCGGCCGCGCGGCCGAGCTGCAACAGATCGTGCGGCACGCTTCGCGACCGGGAGCCAGGGGACTGCTGTTGCTTCTGGCGCCGCCCGCCGGCGTGTCGGAACTGTTGCGCCAGTCGTTCGATGAACTTTTCAACCAGCGCGGCAACGTAGTCCCGGTCTATTTTGCCTTGACGCGAAACGACGGCACGGCGGTCGAGGCCGCCAGGCAGTTCTTCCAAACTTTTATTCGCCAATGCGTCGCTTTTCGCCGCAACGATCCAGCGCTTTGCGAATCGCCGCTGCCGCTAAATGATTTGCTCGAGTTGGCCGCCCCAGCGGATTACGAATGGATCGAGCGACTGGTCGAGTCGTATGAACGTGAGGTGAAAACAGCCGACGAACGCGCGCTCATAAGGTTCTGCTTCAGCGCCCCGCAAAGGGTGTCCAGTGCCACGAAGGTCTTTGCGATGATCGATTGCGTGCAATTGGCGGAACAACTTGGCGGTCAGGTTTCCCTCGGTACAGAGATCGCCGATGTTTTCCTGCGTTCGAATGCCCCGTTTGCTCTGGCCGGATTGCGCCGGCAGATTCTTGACGTGGTGCATCGCACCAGTGACGGGCTGGAAGCGGTTGAAACGATACGGCTGGAGAAACTGAACGATGACGATGCGCGGGCCTTGATCGGGCAAATCGCCCGCCACGAGCGCGTCAAACTCAGTGATGAAGTGTGCGACCTTATTTCGCAGCAGTTGGATGCCAGCCCCTTTTTCACGACCGGCCTGATTCAGGCTGCGCGCGATCGCGGCACGGAGTTCACCAGTTTCCTGAATTGCCAGCGGGTGTACGTTGACGAGCTGATGGGCGGCTTAATCAACCGCCATTTCAATTCGGTTCTTGACGAGATCGCGCCGCAATCCAATGTGCGCAAGTCGCTGCTGCGTGTGCTTTATGAAACGGCGGCCAGTGAGGGGCACAAATCCTCGCTCTGGACCTGGAAGAAACGCCTGGGGGTAGAGTCGGATCAGTTTCAACGCATCATGCACGGGCTGCACATACATGAGTTGGCTAACTCGAGCACGACTTTTGTGGAGTTAGGAGAAGCAGCAACGGTTTGGACTGACTATCTCCGCACCCGCTATCGCATCGAGGTTGCGGGCGAAACACGAGCATTGGTCGTCGCCGACACCCTGGTCGAATCGCTGAAACGAGCGCCGCGCACCATGGAGCGAAAGTATCGGCAGGAAACCGCGCTGGGGTTGCGCGATCTGCTTTCCCGGTTCAATTGCCAGCGTGTTCCCGCAAGCCTGCTTTACTACGATCGCTTCAGCGCGTCGTACAAGGGAGTTAGTGATGAAGCAATGAACCTGAGCCTGGAGACTGAGCCCGACCTGGTGCGTTTGCCGCAGGTCGCGCACGCAGCAAGCTGTGCCTCGTTTGCTCCCGCAATCCGGGCGAAGTGTGACGAAGAGCGTTGTGCCATCGGGCATGGCTTCGATGCGGCAGATTACACGCCGGGACACGAAGTGGTTTGGCTGGCTGCTGAAGTCGAATCGAAACTGGAAGCAAGTCGCGAGCTAACGGCCGAATGGCTGGATCGGCTGAGCGGACTGGCCCGCGAGTGTGGCTTCACTCGCGTTAAGTTCTGGTTAGTGTCACCGGAGGGCTTCGCGCCCGAGGCTTGCGAATTGCTCAATGAGCGCCAGGCCTATAGTTCCAGCCGGCGGCAGCTTGAAGCATTGACAGCCCGCGTCCATGCTGAGGTCCAGATGAAGGAGGCCAGCTCGGCAGATGAATACGAGATGGTGATCCCGATGGGTGACGATACGGAATTGATTGCGGCGCACACGGCGGAACAAATCGCCCGCCGGATCAATTTTCGACCGGAAGCAATTAATCAGATTAAGACGGCAGTGGTAGAAGCGTGCATCAACGCCGCCGAGCACAGCCACAGCCCGGATCGAAAGATTTATCAGCGCTTCAAGGTTGAAAGTGATAAATTGGTGGTCACCATAGCGAGCCGCGGCGTCATGGCGCCGAAGATTCAGGGAAAGAACGGCCAGAGCATCGGCCAGAAGGGCGCCGGCAGTCCTGAAGAAGGAACGGGCAAGGAAAGGCGCGGCTGGGGATTGCAGTTAATTCAGACGCTAATGGATGAAGTCGAATTCGAGCACGTTGATGACGGAACGCGCCTGCGCATGACGAAGTATCTTCGGAAGTAGCGCGGCGTAAACCGGGAAAGCGAACTGCGGATTTTCCATTTGTCATTTGTCATTTTTCATTTGTGGCCAGGTTGAAAGAGATTAAGGAAGTCTCAGCTGACCAATGGAAAATGAAAAATGACAAATGACAAATGGAAAATCCCCGGTTTTGCGCTCCGCGGGATTCCCTCAACGTTGACTGTCCGGGAGATTACTGAGGATGGCAGAAACAACAGGCGATCTTGTGCCTTCGCGCTGCGTTGGCGAGACGGCGGTTATATATGCCAGTGATTACCTGAATAAGTTAAGCGGCGAGCGCATTGAAAGGGAATGCCGGCGCCAACTCGAATCAGGTCGCCGCTCGCTGGTGATCAATTTCCGAGACACCGAACTGGTTAACAGTATCGGTGTCTCGATTCTTTTGGGAATCATCGATGCGGCCGAGAAGAATGGCGCGCAACTCGTTTTCTCCAACGTAAATAACCACACCGTCGAGTTATTCCAGATGCTCGGACTAACCCGCCATGTTGGCCTGGCTAAAGATGAGCAGGAAGCATTGGGGATAATTACAGGTTTGTCGGCAACGCCCACAACGTAACGCAGAAGGTTAGTTTGCGAAGGAACGCAACGCGTTAGTTTGCGCGCAGGAAAAACGGTACGCTCAGTTAATTGCGCCAATCTCATTAACACCTGGCTTCAGCCAGGTGTTCCAGGCGATCGATGGCTTCGTAAACCGTTTCAACGGTTTACGGTGAAACCGTTAAAACGGTTAGCGCGCTTTGTCGCTGACCGATCACCGCACTGAAGTGCGGTGTTAATGAGACCTTCAAGAATTGAAACCACGAGTTAACCACGCGCAAAACTAGTTTGCGTTACGAAGCGAAAACCAAAACTGATTTCATCCATGTCGTTTGAAACTCAAAAACTAATTCACACCTTCGCCGCCCTCGCCGACCTCGGCCAGGAGATCGCGGAAAAGAGTGATTTCCAGGAGATGGTACGTAGCTCTTTCCATCTCCTCCTGGGGTCTCTGGCAATTCGACGTGGCGCTCTGGCTGAATACGACTCGAACGAGGGCGTGCTTCGATTCATTGCGAATCGCGGTTTCGGGGATGAATTACCCGCCCAACTGACTCTGAGCGAGCAGGAAGCAGCGCGTCTGGTCGGATCGCTTTCGCGAGCGGCCAGCGTAAATGAACGCCGGGCGAACTTCCCGGCGGACGAAAAGGATCTACTCGATCAACTGGGCGTTGAGCTTTCAATTCCCCTGGTTATGCGCGGCGATTTGATTGGCCTGGTGGTATTGGGAGGCAAAGCCAATGGCGAGGCCTTCAGCGACGAAGATCGCGAGTTGCTGGATTCAATGGCCCGCCACATCGGCGTGGGTATCAAGACACATCGCCTGATGGAAGAGTTGGAGCACAAGGCGGAAGAGAACCGCCGTCTATATGACGGGCTGCGGGGAATCTACAAAGACACGGTGCGCGCTTTCGCGGCGGCCATCGATATCAAAGACAAATACACCCAGGGCCACTCCGAACGGGTCGGCCGCTACAGCGAAATCATTGCCCGGGAGTTGGGCTGGAGCGAAGATCGGGTTGAAGGAATCGCCATTGCCGGCTACCTGCACGACATCGGCAAGCTGATCGTCGAGCGCGACATAATAAACGCGCCCTATCGCATCAATGCCAAGGAATCGAAAGAACTGAACCAGCATCCTGCTGCCGGCTTTGAAATTCTTGAGCCGATACATCACCCCTATGCAGACATTCCGCTGATGGCGCGTCATCACCACGAACGGCTTGATGGGGGCGGTTATCCCGACGGTTTGAAGGGCGATGAGATTTCGATTGGCGCGCGAATAGTGACACTGGCAGATTCGTTCGACGCAATGACCACGGATCGACCTTACCGCAAACGCCGTACCCTGGAAGAGGTCGTCGTGGACCTGCGCGCGAACACGGGAAAACAGTTTGCCCCTGAAGTGGTTTGCGCTCTCTGCCGCGCGCTTTTGAAAGAGGTTAAGGGTGAAAGTTCTGACCGTCGCTTCACCAGGATGCTGGGGAAGGGCTACATTGATGCCGAGCGAGTTATCCCGCTGATCGCTGAACTGATTTCCGAGCTGGATCCAGAACGGTCAACGGTGGCAGGCGGCGCCACCTAGTCAGAACCGCCTGCGGTAGCGGGCGGGCCCTCAAGTTCCCCAGTAAATGCTAATTTGCCCGGCCCGCCCGCTACCGCAGGCGGTTCTGACCTACGTCGGTTGGATGCGGAGGATGTAACTACAGATGGCGATCTTTTCGTCGGGCTGGACTGATGTCCTCTCTTCGCGCGTCACTTCGCGGCCGGACACCAGGGTGGGATTGCGGCCCTTCGCTGTCAGCCAGTAACGACCCTCTTCATCGAGCGCCAGCGTGGCATGCACGCGACTTACCTCTACATCGCCCTTCAAAGGCAGGTCCACCGATGTCGATTTCGATCCACGACCAATCGTGATGTCGTTCTTGGTTATCGGGATCACTGCTTGCCGTACGCCATCGCGCCAGATTTCGACCGAGTAGAGCGTGATGATGCGTGGACGCACGACTGTCATCTCGCTTTCCGAGTTGTCTGTTTGACCAGCCGTTTGTCCATCCTCGGCCGGCTCGCCAGTCGCGGGGGCCGGCGCTGATGTCTTGGCGGGCCGGACGGAAACCATGGTGTGGCCGCTCTCGGTTTCGTCCCAAACAGGTTGCACCCGAAACTCACCTTTGTTCAGAGTGCCATCGACCCTCAACTCGACGGCAAACGACTTGGCTGCAAGTTTGGTCGAGCCGCTCAATTCGCGCGCGCGTTCAGAGAGCACATGAAACAATCCGGTCTCCAGCCCGCGCCGCTTGTCACCCTGCCAGTCCTTATCGTCGTCGCTGCTTAGAAAGACGATGTACTCGCGAGGAATGTAGGTTGGCCCACCAGGGGGGGTGAACATCTCGCGCTGCATTGCGGCTTCAACCTCGCGGGCCACCTTCACCAGGAATTCTTCCCAGATGCGGCGCGGTTTTGCTTGCTCGTCCGCAGCCTCGAGCGGGTCTTCGCTTCCTTCGCCGTCAACCCAACGCCTGATTGAATCTAGTAACCCCACGCTTTCGGTTTCTCCTTGAACTGGTCTTTTAGAAAGGGTGTGGGGGTGGGGTGTAGGGTGTTGGGTGTTGGGTGAAAATCAATTCTCGAAGACCAGGTTGTTCAGCCAACCCCGACCCCCAACACCCCTACACCCAATCCCAACCCGCAACACCCAACACCCCACACCCCACACCCTACACCCTACTCGAACCTCAAGTACCTCTTGTTTACCCAACCGCGGTCTGAAGAGCCGGGATCGTACTTCTCGCGGCCGTGTTGCAAAACCTCGATTTCGCACCAGTTATTGCTGGCGCTAATTATGCGAACTCGCGACCCTTGTTCAGCCAGACCGATGCGATCATTGAACGAGCTCGGGTCCGGACGCAAGTTCAGATCGGTAATTGTAGTTGCTTCCCGTCCAACTACGTTCGTGGTCGTGCTCGTAGCCGGCGCCGATTGGCTCCAGCGGGACCGTATGTATTTCTGGGTTGCCGACAGCATCGCCGCAAAAGCCACGATCAGCACGACGGCAACAATAATGCCCCTCCAGCGACTGCGGGTTTTTGTTCCAGCCGGCGCGAGCCGTCTTCTTACGGCGGGGGCGTCCGGCATGGCAGCGATGATTTCGCCGGCCTTAGCGCGCGGTGACGAAACCGGCTTTGCCTCCATCGCCCCGGCTACGGGAACCACGATGCGCGCGTGCGCCGCGCCCCTGGTTACCAATCCCGAAGAAGCTTCTCGCGTAAGTTCAAAAGTTGGTCGCGGTGGCGCCTGGGGAACCACTAACGTGTCCGAGCCCAAATCGCCGCTGAGCCTGCGGCGCAAGCTGGCCTCAGATGGATCAAGTAGGCGTGTGGGCGGCAAAGCGGAGTCTCTGAGTTCGTCCCAAAACTCTTCCACAGTTTGATAACGATCAGCGGGCCGGCTTTGCGTTGCGCGCCGCAACACTCGCAGTACCGGTTCTGCCCAGAACTCGCCGCTGACGGAGGCGGGTAGCTCGGTGATGGAATGCTGAGCGAATCGACGTGGCGCCTGGCCGGTGAGGACGGCGTACGTCGTCTTGGCTAACGAATAGATGTCCGCCGCCGGAGTTAAGCGACCGCGCAAAACCGGCAATGATGCGGTATCGAGCTGTCCGGTTTGGACGAGTGGGTTGTGTTCTGGCGCTGCGTAGATGTTGGTACCGACACGCGTGATTTCTTCGTCACCCAGTTCGATCTTGGCCACGCCGAAATCGGCAATCTTCACGACCTGGCAATCCGCGGTTAGCAGCAGATTCTGAGGCTTGATGTCGCGGTGTATGACTCCATGGGAATGTGCATGCGCCAGACCGGCGCAAACCTGCTCGAGATAAAGAAGGGTCCGATCGAGCGGCAACTTTCTCCCGCGACACAGCACTGCCAGATCGCCGCCGCTGAGATACTCGAGCACAATGTAGTGAAAAGGGTTCCCCGCAAGGTCGATTGCCGTGCCGTGGCCCAAACGGTTTATCACATGTGGATGGCGCACGCGATCGAGGGCGACAGCCTCGTTTTGAAAGTTTTCAATCAGGGTGCGCTCGAGCTCAGTGTCCGGCATGCCCTGGAGCAAAACGTTCAATGCCTTGATGACGACTTCCTGAAGGGTTGCTTCAGTGGCCGCGCGATCACGCGCCATGTATATCTCCGCATAACTGCCGCGCCCCAGACATTGCTTTATGTCGTAACGCCCATCGAGCCTGGTTTGTAAGAGCTTTAGTTCCGACATTAGTCAGCGCGTTCTTCCGTCATGGGTGGCATTTGGATGCCGCAGGGGAGGTTTCTGTTGCGAAGGGCTTTTTCGGTGCAGGGACCCAGGGGATTTCATAATAGCGTCACGATCCTCGCTTGCCGCTAATCCTCAGCTCAGACTAGTCACCCGGTCGTCCTGGGCATTCAAGTTAGGGGGAGGGCGATTCAGCTTGGAGATTTATCGCCTGCTCGAGCACGTGCATCGCTTTTTCTTCGGCGAGTTTTTCATCTTGTGGACTGAGGGTTGTGTCCTTGCTTGTCATTCGAAGGGCAGCTGCGGCTGCCGCAATCCGTGTCTCGGCCTCGAGCGATAGTTTCTTGTCCGGCTCCGCGCGAACGTGACTGAGGGCGCTGTCGAAGGCCGCAACTGCTTCGCGATGTTTTCCCAGCAGTATTAGCGCCCGCCCGTATAGATAAAGGAATTCAGGATCCTTCAAATCAGCCGGCGTCGAGATCCCCTCTTTCGACACCTCGCTCTGTAGGTTGTCATCGATCCATTTCTGCGGATTACTATCAACGCCGCTACGTTTCGCTTCAAACTGTGCCCGCGGATTTTCCGCAACCGTGGGGGTCGGCCCGGCCATCAGGTTTATCTCCTGCGCCAGTCGTTTCTGGTAATAGATGCCGCCATAGAATGCGCCCGCCACCGCGGCCACAAACAGTAGGAAAAGAAAGAAACGCAGGCCGCCTCCTTTGCCTTTGGGTTTAGTTTGTTGCGTCGCCGCAACCGCGCGCAATTGTTCAGTGGATGTCTCCGGGGCGGGGAAAGCAATCCGCGATGGGGGCGTTAGTTTGCTTTCCCCTGCGGCAACAACCGGCGGCCGATCCAGTGATAGCGTGCGCTCGTAATCCGCCGCTACGGGCATGCCGGCACGAGTGCCCACGCGAACGATTACCGCTGTCAAATTATCTTCAGCTCCGCGCTCGTGGCAGCGCCGTTTCATTTCCGCGCAAACTGCCTCAGCCTCCTGATTGACATTTAATAACTCTCGAATCTCGACATCGGGAATGTGGCGTGTGATGCCATCCGTGCACAAGAGAAAGGATGTGCCATCCTCCACCTCAATAATCTTGAGATCCACTTCTACCGCAGGCTCAGCGCCCAGCGCGCGACTGATCACATTTTTACTGGGGTGGTTTGCGGCTTGTTCGGGCGTCATGCGACCCGCCCGGACCTCTTCTTCGACAATGGAATGGTCGGCAGTCTCGCGGTGAAGTTTTCCGTCAGGCGTTAGCCGGTAGAGACGGGAATCGCCGACATGACCAATGGTGGCCCGGCGGCCATCAAGATGGAGGGCGACGATCGTGGTTGCCATCATCGAGAGCTTCGGATGCTCTCGAGCCATCTGATGAATCGAGCTGTTGGCCCGTTGAATGGCCAGTTCCATCAAGTCTTCGATATCAGCGCCGTCGAGTTGATGTCGAAACGCTTCGTCCAGAACTTCCACGGCAGTCTTTGAGGCAACTTCGCCGGCTTCGGCTCCTCCGACTCCATCGGCGACCGCGAAAATCCGCCGCGCCGGATCGGACAGGTAGGAGTCCTCGTTCAAAGGACGTTTTTCATTTAAGCCGCGATCGGTGACGAAGGCAGTTTCGAGCTTTACGGAGTTGGCTGACTCTTTCATTGAACAGCCTCGGGAACCTGGCGCCCGCCCGGCTGAGCTCTACGCTTCGGACGGGTGGTCACCTGAGCATCGCGCGCATTGCGGTGCGAAAATGCCATCAGCATTCCCAGCATGGCAAAACTGGTAATCAAACTGAACCCGCCATGGCTAACGAACGGCAGCGTGATTCCGGTCATCGGCAATGCGCGCGTGATGCCGCCGACGTTTACCAGCGCCTGAAATCCGATGAATGCTGTCAGACCGGCGGAGCAAAGTTTCGTAAACATATCACGTGATTGAAGTGAAGTGCGAACTCCGGCGATGACTAAAACAATAACTGCCAGCAGCACGATCGCTCCGCCCGCCAAACCCATTTCTTCGGCAATCGCCGCATAAACGTAGTCAGAGTCCGCAATGGGAATCACTTCGGGAAAACCGAGGCCCAGTCCCCGGCCGGTAGTCTTTCCGGAAGCAATTCCGAAAAGCGCCTGGGCAGGCTGAAACGCAAGCTTGTCGAACCAGACGTCAACATTGACGGTCTTCTGCATTGCCGGGCTTTGATCGGCCAGCGCCTTCATTTCCGGATTCCTGGCGAGCGCGTCCTCGTAATCTTTTTTCCACCACGGAGTTTCGGCTGATGGAGGATCGAACCCGTCCAGCCAAAGATGAAAACGCTGCTGGATACGCGACGGCAGCGCCGCCTGGATCGGCCGCGCCAGCGTTGGTAGTAGCGGGACCTTTTCCTGTACGTCCCTTGGCAGCGCGCCCACCACCAGGATCCCGATCACCAGCATCACTGAGCCCACAAATAGAAGTAACTGTGGCCAGCGGCGCACGGCAACCAGATAAAGCGTTGCGTACGCTGCGCTGAAGATCAGCAACTGGCCGAAATCCTTCAAGGCGAAGAAGGGGATGAAAGGCACCATCGCCATGGCCAGCAGCGGCACGATGTCACGCGCGCGCGGCAGGGCCCAATAGGTACGCGCCAGGTCCTTGTAACGCGAGGTCAGAATTCCCGCGAATCCGACCAGGAAGGGAATCTTTGACGGCTCCCACGGGGTCGTATTTCCCAGCGCCTTCCCGGCACTGGAAGTTATTACCGCCCAGGTAAGCGGGATCAATGTGGCGACGACAATGATGAAGCTGTTCCGCTGCATCCAGGAAAGAAAACGCTCGCGGACGCAGAGCCAGTAAGCGGCGGCGAATGCCAGCAGCGACAAGATAGGAATCCACGTGTAGCTGGAGGTTAGGGCGTTCTCCAGCGAATAGGAAGACTGCTTAACGGGAACGGGCTGTATCGCCACAGCGCCCGAAGGACCGGTCGGGAATCCCATCATCTGCTTCTTCGCGTCGTCATAGTTCTCGTTGATATAGCGAATGCGCAGGGATTCTGTTTTCTCGGCGCGAGCGGCGGCCTTGTTCCTGGCGTTGTATTCCGGGTCACTGTAAAGCCGGTACTGGACCAGCATGCCGACTGAGAAGAGCAGGATCGCCGTAGTATAAAGCGTCCAATTGCCCTTGTAATTCATCGTGCGAGAAAGCCAGAACAGCAGAACGATGATGGGCAAGTAAAGAAACAGATCGCGAAGGCCGCCCACCCACGAAGTTTCATAGCCGCGAATCAGGGCGCTGCGCCCGAGCGCGAAATAAGCAATGGCCTCGAACACGGCCAGGGCGAGCAGCAACAAGAGATGTGATGAGGCGCGGTTCTTCATTTGAAGCGGTCAGTGGTCAGTTGTTAGTAGTCAGTAGTCAGTCGTCTGTGATTATCGCGTTCGCGGCTCTGCCGCTTGATGTGCGGAAGGTCTTCGACCTTCCGTCCGCTTGTTTCAAGTCTTCGGGCTATGCCCTCCCTGAATCCTATCCATTGATCGCTCGGCTGCTTTCAAGGGCATAGCCCTGAAAAACAAGAAGTCTCTATCGGAAGGTCGGAGACCTTCCGCACATCAGATGGCAGAGCCACAAAGCCGCACAACATCTTTTAGCTTCATATCACTGTGTATTTGCCGGCGGCCTGGGCGCAGCGGTGATTCTTGGTTTAGGTGACGGAGCCTGCCTTGGCGGCTTAGGCTGATTCGGCTGATTCGTCGTCGCTACATTGCCAAAATACCCCAGGTCTTTTGCCTTCAAAACCAATGCCGCCGCGATTGGCGCCGCGGACTTGGATCCATAACCGCCGCCCTCGACTACAACTGCAATGGCCAGTTGCGGACGACTCAGCGGCGCGATGCAAAGGAACCAGGCATCAATCCGTGGATGCTCTTCGTCCATTATCGTTTCCTGATACTGGCGGATGATATTGCCCTTAGCGTCCTTCTCGACTCGCAGGCGAGTCTTCGGCTCGCCCGTTTTTGGATCGTACACGGGTACAATTTTTTGGCCTGTACCAGTCTTGCCGCCGGTAATTACTCCGGCGGCCTGGACCGGCGCGAAAACTCCGCGTGCGGTACCGCTTGAGCCGCCAGTCACAAGCCCCATGATTTCCCGTAAACGAGCGGCCATTTGCGCCGGCATCACCTGATTGAAAACTTCCGGCGGGCGGTTCACCTCAATCCTGGTTTTCATCAGCTTGCCCTCCATGTTGCCGATGGCAGCCGCGGCCAGCGCCATCTGGAATGGAGTCATTTGTCCGGCATAGCCCTGTCCATAGCCCTCAAGTGCGATGTCGTACTTTGTAATCTTCGGACCGGTGACGATTGTCGCTTCACGCGGAGCCAGCGCGCGCTTGATGGCGTCGGTGGTTGCATTCCATAGCTCTGGTTCTTTGCGACCGCGCAGGGCCTCGGCGCCAGTATCGTACGCCCCGATTCCCAGAAGCTGTGCTGCCCGTTTTAGTCGTTCCGGCCCCAGCAGTACTCCCATCTGGGCAAAGTACTGGTTGCACGAAACCTCAAAAGCGGTGTCGATGCCGATGCGGCCGTGAACCTCGCCTGCTCCGCCATCATCAAAGATCGGATTAGCGCCCGGGGCGGCAACAAAACCGCCTCCGCTGCACGTGAATTGAGTGTTCTGCAAGCCGGCGAGGTGGGCCGCGGTCATCGTAACCGTCTTGAAGGTTGAGCCCGGGATGTAATAAGCGCCAAGCGCGCGACTTACCAATGGCCGATCGCGCTCATTCGCTTCGAGTTTGATCCAGGTACCTTCGTCCTGTACTTCCTTCAGGCTATAGGAGGGTTCGCTATAGATCGCCAAAACCTCGCCCGTCTGCGGATTGAGCACAACCACGGCGCCGTGTTTTCCCTTCAACTGATCCACGGCGGCCTGTTGTAGATCACGATCGATGGTGATCACTACATCGCTGTTGGCTTTCTGCTCGGCGCTCTTGCCGGTCACAATTTGCCACGCTTCCGGCACCGCACCGCTCTGCGTCCCAAACAACGCGCGCTCCAGGCCGGGATCGCCGCGATCTGAGCCGAAGAGATGGGCCAGCGCGCTATCCATGGGATAATCGCGAGAAATACTCCCGTCTGCTTCGCGACGGTAAAGCGCCAGCGGACGCTTCTTCCGATCGTAAATCCACCCGCGCAAGGTTGATTCCGACAGGCGTCGCACTCGCAGATCCTTATAGCTCAGTTCCTGAAAACGCTCGTTATTGCTTTCTGCATACCTGGCCCAGTAGACATGGAAGCCAAAGACTACGATGGCGCAGAAGACGAAGAGCACGCGCAGGGCGCGCAGACCGCGGTTGGTTGAGGTGGAACCCAGCCGGTCACGGACTTCCTTCGGCAGAGCGTTCGGGTTATTTGCTCCCGCCGCAGGCCGATGCCAGCTGCGTAGAATTGAAAGCAGAAGCAGGAGAACAACGACCAGCAGTCCCGCCATGTAAATCAAACTGAGCCAGGCCGGAAGCTTTTCCGGCGTAGTGGCTACAGGACTGGGCGCCGCGGCTTGCAGAAGAAGGAGGATGCAGGGCATGTTCAGATTTTGTCTTTGCGGAAGCGAACCTCAACATCACCAAACGCCACTACGTCACCTGCTTCAACCGGGCAAGCTTCGCCATAGGGGATACGACGGCCATTGATAAAAGTGCCGTTAGTAGAACCAGTGTCCGCCACCATCAGCACGTCTTCGTGATTCATCATCAAGGTCGCATGAATCTTCGACACGCTGCCGTCGTTAAGATACAGCTGATTGTCAGTGCCGCGGCCAACATTCAAGCGCTTGCCGCCCGGCTTAAAACTGAGTGGTATTTCACGGCTGACGTTCTGCATTGTTACGCGGGCATTTACGGCTATCTCCGGCGCCGGGATTGAGCCGTGCGGGATATTTGCAGCGCCAACCTCTTTAGCTGCTCGCCGCGCTTCATCTTCCTGCTTCAGGTCTTCTTCGAATTCGCCAAAGGTCGGTTCGACAGAAACGCCGGTGGTAAAAATATCAACGTCGGTCTCGACTTTGACGGGTGCGAGCGTGCGATAGCGATGGTCATTGATGTGATCGATGGCAGCCGCCAACACTTCGCGTTCAAGTTCCTGAATCAACTCCGGCGCGGCTTCGGAATGTTTTCCCCATTCAACTTTCAACTTGAGCAGGTGCGGGGCGATGCGGCCCTTAGCTCCCTCATCGCGCACCCGCTGGTCAATTAAAAGATTGGTGCGTTTTATTAGGCGGTTTAGCGTCAGCCCGCTTTTTGGATCTATCGTGCGTCCCAGCTTGCGGTCGAGAGCATCGCCGGCCCTTTCCAGCGCCGTGCGCAACAATCGTTCAGGCAACGCTTCTGGCCGCGTTGTCTTACCCGGCTTATCGGTTTCGACAGGGTCGTCTGCTCGCCGGTCCAGCTTGCCAGTTGAATCGTGCTGCTCGGTCATGAAATCAAGTACGAGTTTGCCCGGATACTAGTTCGCTCGTCTACTGCTTCGCCGTCAACTCGTGACAACGATAAAAACGCAGTCCTCTGACTGCGGGGGGAATCATTCACTGCCGGATACCGGGCCATTCTATCTGAAATGGAAGTTTGGCAATAGGGGGAATTGGTTCCAGGCTGTTCCAAGCTTGGCCTCCAGCCAGATCTGTGGCTAAACTGCCTCCGAAGATTCTTATCAAGAGGTTGATAGAAATGACCAATGAAGAATTCGATAGGAGAATGGAGTTCATCCTCAATCAGCAAGCGCAATTTGCGTCGGACATAGGGCGTATTGAAGAGGTAGTTGGACGTCTTGCGAATGCCAGTCTTAGTAAGTTCGAAGACCTCGACGATGTCGTTGGACGGCTTGCAAACGCGAGCCTCAGTAAGTTTGAAGACGTTGACGAAAAAATTGCCGCACTAGTCGATTCTCAAATTAGGTTAACCGAATCACAGGCGCAGACTGATGAAAAACTTAAAAACCTCATCTCGGTAGTTGACCGCTATTTCAGTGAACTTAACGGAGGTTCGAGCGCTTAATTCAGACTTAACTCCTGGCGAACCTCGCACTTACCCAAACCCGCGCCGCTGCCTGGCAGCTTCGTAAAGCAAAATCCCGGTCGCTACAGCCACATTCAAACTTTCCACCGGCCCCTGCATGGGAATCCGGACCGCTTCGCCGGCCGCGGCTATTTCTTCCGAAGAGAGCCCGCTCGACTCCGGCCCGACGATTAACGCGCAGGGACGATTCCAGTCAACATCGGTAAAAACCTTCGAGCTCTCTGCATCGGCACAGACGCTGTGAATGCCTAGCTCAGTACACCACTCAAGCACGCTCGCGTAGTCGGCTGACGTCCAGATTGGTAAGCGGAACGCCGAACCCATCGCGCCGCGCAAAGCTTTAGGCGAAAAAGGATCGGCAGTGTTCGCTGTCGCAATCGCCCCGGTGACGCCGGCAGCCTCCGCTGTGCGCAGTATGGCACCCACGTTAACTGGATTGTTTATTCCATGCATCATCATCAGTAGAGGGGAAGCTGGTTGGCTGGATTTGAATTTACCCTCGTCCATCTCCGGACGCGCTGCCAGAGCGACAACCCCCTGGGGCGTCTTCGTATAAGAGATCGAGGCCAGTAGTTTTTCGCCGACAGAGGCGAGTCTTTCGGAAACCTTTCCGAGCTCATCAATTAGCCGGGCCGCTCTTTCCTTGCTCGCGATCTCTTCCGAATAGACCACCGCTTCGATCCTGAGTCCTGAGCGCAATACCTCTTCGCAAAGCCGCAAGCCTTCGACGAAGATCAGTTCATCGACTTTGCCGTCGCGTACGGCGCGCGCGCGCCGGAGCAGGGAATTGTCGCGGCTGTTAATCATGGGCATTCGGCAATGCGATCTCCGCCCATACGGGCCAGTGATCGGAGACATTCAGTGGCCGGGCCACGCCCCATCGCCTGATCTGTGCGCCTCGAACAAATATCCAATCGGCGTGCAAACGTATGGCCGCGCCGCGCCAGGTCGCAGTGCCAGTCGGAAACGGAGTGGCGTAGCCATGGGATTCCATGAATCGTCTCGTCTCCACGCACTTCTGACGCGATAGGGTATTAAAGTCCCCCATTATCAGTGTCGGCCCATCGCCAGCATCGGCCTTTGCGAGAACAACCTGAAGCTGATCGTGCTGCCCGTCAAGCGAGGCATGGGGATCGATGTGCGCATTGAATACTCGTAATCGCTTTGTGCCAATTCGTATGGTCGCTCCAATTGCAAGACGCGGCCGCCACGCGCATTCCTTCCATGGCAGATCGATACGCGTGACATTCTCCATCGGGAAGCGACTCAACAACGCAATGCCGGTGTCGCCTTCGTCGTAAAGCGCAATTTGTTCTTCAAAGTCCAACCACCAGGTGCGCACCTGCGGCGGCACGCCGCGGGGAATCTCCGCCGGCGCGTGCACCCAGGCCATACCCAATTGGGTTGCCAGCTCGCGCGCGACATGGTGGCCACCAGCGCGGCCAGTCTGCATGTCAGCTTCCTGCAATGCTAGAATGTCGGGACGCGGCAAGAGCGATCCGTTTGCAAAGGCGCGCGCAGCAGTGGCAATGTTTTGCGCCACGGCTTCTGCCCGGTGTCTGGGGGTATTCAGACCAACTCTGCGCAGGATGCCACTTGAAATTAGAAACCGGCCCACTGCGTAGCGAATGTTGTAGGAGGCGACGATGACTGTCGAAGTTTCGGAATCGACAGGCGAGTCCGGCGGAACGTTCCCAAATTCAAGCCGGGCGTGGTCGTTCAAAGGACGGACTGATTCATCGAGCGCTGACATGGGACACTATATTTACGCGAAAGCGCGGAGAATACAAAACGCTTGATGGTCCCGGGTTTAGAGGCGGGCTACCGCCCAGGCTGCTGAAAAACGAAGAGAATCGATCAAGAACATGCAAACGATCCACGAAGAGACACAAAGTACCGCGAAATCACACGAAGCAGGACGTTCTTTTTTCGCGTGGCTTCGTGCTGCGTCGTGTGATTTCGTGGATCGGATCGCTTTTTCAGAGGCCTACCAGGCCTCGAGTGCAACAAGGCGGGCGGTAGCCCGACTCTAAACAGAGCAGGGAAGATTCCTAAGCCAATCGAGAATCATGAGTCACACCGTAATAGCCGCAGTTGACGACATGTTCTTCATGTCTAAAATACGCGCGGCGGCGGAGAGTTTGAATGTCACGGTGCGCTTTGTTAGAAACATCGATGCATTGTTTTCGGCCGCCGTTGAATCACTCCCCAGACTGATCATCGTCGATCTGCAGTCGCAGAAGGTTGCGCCATTGGAACTGGCGCGGCGTTTGAAAGCGGACGAACAGTTGCGCGCAATTCCGTTGCTTGGCTTTTATTCGCACGTTGAAACGGAGCTGCGGGAACAGGCAGAGGTTGCCGGTTTCGATCGCATTCTGCCGCGCTCTGCGTTCAGCGCAAATCTGGCGGAGATTCTTGCGCCCTCATAACCGGTCGGGCTTTTGCCAAAGTCGCAGATCTTATGTCCCCTTCCATCTACAGTAGCGCCGCTGGAGTGCTGTTGATCTTTGCCGTTTGCGCTTTTGGCCAATCGAAGGGCAGCCTCACCGGCGTGGTGCGAAACGCGTCGGGAGCTCCGGTGGCAGGCATTGTCGTTGTTGCGGCGAATCAGGTTACCAGCAAAGAAAAACGTGGTCGCTCCGCGCCGGATGGACGCTATAGGATTCAACTAGCCGAAGGCGCTTATCGTGTCTTCGTGGGAGGCGCCTACTCGGCGAAGTTCGATAAGAATAAAGAGTATGGCGAGTTTGCAATCCCACGCGGCGACACGCTCGAGAACGTAGTGGTCGCGGCGGCCAGGGAGACTACCATCGACATTACCGTCGAGGAGAAAAAAGCGCCTGCCGCGACGGACGATAGCGATCGCGAAAAGCCACTCGGCTACTCAGGTGGAACAAGTGTTTCATCGGAGCCGCAGCAGACCGCGGATCGTCGCACCGTGCGCGACCGCTGGCGCATAGGCTTTCCCGAGTACGACCGCTACGGCGATCGCGGCGCCCGAGGCCGCGACATCCCCTTCAAAAAAGGCCGCTGGTACGACCCCTACAATCAAAGCGTGCTGAAGGGCGATTATCCGATTATTGGCAACAAGACTTTCATGGTGCTGTCGGGTGTCAGCACCACCACGCTGGAGCTGCGCCGCACGCCAACACCTTCCGACGTCAGCAGCGACCAGCCGCTCAGTGCCGAGTTCTTTGGCCAGCCGGAAGCGTTGGCGGCAAGCGAGACGCTGCAATTCACTTTCGAATTATTCCACGGCGACACCACCTACAAACCGAGGGATTGGGCCATCAAGATTTCACCGACGCTTAGCCTTCCCAATTACCTGAACGCGCGCGAGAACGGAGTGGTAAATATCGACGTGCGGCGCGGCACCAATCGCACCGATACGCAGTTTTCTTTTGAAGAAGCTTTTGGTGAAGTTAAGCTGGCAGACCTTGGGTCCAACTATGATTTCATTTCCTTGCGCACGGGCATTCAGCCCTTCGTTTCAGACTTTCGCGGTTTCATTTATTCTGACAACAACCTGGGCGCGCGCTTTTTCGGTAGCCTGTCAAACAATCGCTACCAGTACAATCTCGCCTTCTTTTCGCAATTGGAGAAGGATACGAACAGCGGCCTTAACCGGTTCGACCTTCGGCATCAGAACGTTTACATTGCGAATATCTATCGTCAGGACTTTATCAGGAAGGGCTATACCATCCAGGCAAGTCTGCTCTATAACGACGACCGCCGCAGTATCAAATACGATCGCAACGGCTTTCTGGTGCGGCCCGCTTTGATTGGCGACGTGCGACCGCATGCGATCAAAGTCGGATATCTCGGAATCAACGGCGATGGCCACCTCGGGCGCTTGAATCTGACCCACTCCTACTACTACGCGTTCGGCCAGGACGACAGGAATCCCATTGCCGGCCGCAGCATCCGCATCAGATCAAACATGGCCGCGGTCGAAGCCTCTGTGGATAGCGACTATCTTCGCTTTCGCGGATCGTTCTTCTGGGCCCAGGGCGATGCGAATCCGACTGACCGCAAGGCAAGCGGATTTGACGCCATCTTCGATGATCCAAATTTCGTTGGCGGCCAGTTCTCCTTCTGGAACCGGCAGGGCATCCGACTAACGCAGACGGGCGTTGGTCTCGTCCAGCCGAACAGTATTTTGCCTTCATTACGCAGCAGCAAGATAGAGGGTCAGGCAAACTTCGTGAATCCCGGCATTTTCATTTACAACGCCGGAGTTGATGTTGAGGTAACGCAGCGCCTCAAGGCGGTATTCAATGTCAACTATCTTCGTTTTCATCGTACCGAACCGCTCCAGTACGTTTTGTTTCAGAATAATATCCGCCACGATATCGGGTTTGATTACAGTCTGGGAGTAGCGTACCGGCCGTTCTTAATCAACAACGTCACGTTCACGTTTGGCGCGGCAACGCTGCAAACTGGCCGGGGCTTTCGCGACATCTTCACGGATCGTTCGCGCAACTGTCCGGCGAACGTTGGTGACTTTTGCGAGCCGGATGTCATCAGCCCGCGCAAGCCGCTCTATTCTTTGTTCGGGCAATTGAAGTTCGTTTTCTAACCCCGTTTAGAGGCGGGCTACCGCCCGCCCTCATTCAAAATATGAAACTGTACAAATCAAACGAGCCCAATACGTTCTATTACGTCACACTCGTGACCCACAATCGAGTGCCAGTCTTCCGTGCCGATAAGGCTTGTGAGATTTTCATGGATGTACTCCGTGAAACGAGAGAGAAGTACCCGTACAAGCTGATCGGTTATGTCTTGATGCCCGATCACGTGCACGCAATCGTTAACAATCGAAGTGGTACAATCAGCGATTGGCTTAGACGAGTTCGCGGAAATTCTGCTCGGAAGATTCTTGCGTGGTTGCGTGAGGGGCAACATTTAACTTCCCTGGCAAAGCTAGCTCTATCGCACCCGCAAAAGCGACAACATACGCATGCTATCTGGCAGAAAGATCCGTCGGTAATTGATCTTTGGAGTGGGCGCTTTGTTCGTCAAAAGCTGAACTATTTGCATTTGAACCCTGTTCGAGCTGAATTGTGCAGGCATCCGGCCGAATGGAAGTGGTCCAGTTATCGTGCGTACCTGCCGCATGCCCCGGGCGAGGCGCCGATTGAAATGGACCGTCGAGCCTATTGGGAAGAAAGCGAGTTGACGATTGAATCCCCAAATCCTGATTTAGGCAATCCTGATCCTCGTTTAGAAACACCCGATCTCTGTTTAGAGGCGAGCTATCGCCCGCCTGCCAATCCCGACGAAAAACCTGCGGGACAACAAACGGCCTTTAAGAAGGGCACGGGCGGGCGGTAGCCCGCCTCTAAACAGGGCATGTGTGGTTTGTGTTTATGAAGCAGCGTGATGCGACTCAGAGTCTGAAGCCGGCGATCATCATAGCGATGATACTCTGCGCTGCGATCGTACTTTCGACGTTCGCGAGTTCTTCCGTCGGCACTCGCGGAAGCGTTTCATCTTCGGCCCTTCCTGCACCGGCACCGGTTCTTGAAGGCTGCGTCTCCTGTCACGCTAAGATCGAGCCGATGCACAAATATGGACCGACCGGCGCACTCGACCAACTCAAGGATGGCAAGGACGCGCAGGGACTGGGCTGCACAGCATGTCACGGCGGCAACCCGATCGCGAAAACGAAAGACGAAGCTCACGTGCGTCCGCGATTCCCCAAACAGTGGCAGCGCGACGGCAAGTACACGGGAGCAAATCCGGAAAGAACGAACGCCCTCCTGGAAAAGGAAAGCAGCGACTTTGTACGCTTTGTAAATCCCGGTGATCTGCGCGTGGCCACAAAGACCTGCGGCGAATGTCACAACACGGAGACCTATGCCGTCGCCCGCAGCATGATGACGCATGGCGCTATGCTTTGGGGCGCCGCTCTTTACAACAACGGCGGCTTTCCCTTAAAGGACACGCGCTTCGGGGAAAGCTACAGCGCAGGCGGCGCGCCGCAAAGCTTGATTCAGATTCCAAAGCCTTCACAGGAACAAAAGCGAACCAGAGGCTTTCTCGAGTTCCTTGATCCGCTTCCGCGTTGGGAAATTTCGCAGCCGGCAAACATCCTGCGTGTCTTTGAGCGCGGCGGAAAGAGAAGGCTTGAAGTTGCCTTGCCGGATAAGGATGAAGACCCCGGTAAGCCCGACAAGGGTTTGAGCGCTCGCGGACTGGGAACAAATCAGCGCACCGATCCGGTTTATCTGGGACTGCAAAAGACCCGTCTGCTCGATCCGACGCTGAATTTTCTCGGCACGAACGACCATCCTGGCGACTATCGTTCATCGGGGTGCACAGCCTGTCATGTTATCTACGCCAATGATCGCAGCCCGGTTCACTCTGCATCTTATGCCGCAGCCGGCAATCTCGGTCGTTCACAAACAGCGGACGCTAACATTCCCAAAGATGAATCAGGCCATCCGATTCGCCATCAGTTCACATCGCAGATTCCCACATCGCAATGCATGGTCTGTCACATGCATCCGGGCGAGAACATGGAAGCGAGTTACCTGGGTATGACATGGTGGGATAACGAAAGCGACGGCGACAAGATGTATCCGGCGAAACAAGTCACACCTTCGCCGGACGATGAACAGGAGAAGCTGAATCGCAACCCGGAAGCCGCCAGCCTCCGTGGTCTTTGGTCCGATCCCGGCTTTCTCGCAAAAACCGGAACGCCGGAATTCAATGGGCAACTAAAGCGCACCCAGTTCGCGGATTTTCACGGACACGGCTGGCTGTTTCGGCAGGTCTTCAAACGCAACCGCAAAGGCGACCTGCTTGACGCCAACGATGACGTTGTTTCGCCGGACGATGCCGACAGGTTCAAGAAGGCGGTGCACCTCAACGACATTCATCTCGAAAAAGGAATGCACTGCGTTGACTGTCATTTCCGGCAAGACGCGCATGGCAATGGAATTCTTTACAACGAGCCCCGCGCCGCGGTTGAAATTACCTGCATAGATTGTCATGGCTCGATCCGGCAGCGGGCGTCGCTTCTGACTTCAGGCTTCGCCGCGGGCTCCAGCGCAATTGACGGCAAGTTCAATCAGGCGAAACGGCGCGACCTGACCCGCATCCGCGTGCACGACGAAAGCGGCACAAGCATTCCGCTGTTTCAGCCCGTGACGCGCGACCGCAAGAAGAAGGACCAGAACGGTAATGACGTTGACTTGAAGCGTGGAGACATCATTCAAAACTCCATGGTTGAGCCGGGCCGCTGGTGGCGCGTCAAGCAAACTATTGACACCATCACCCCTGGCGAGCGGGATTACAGCGAAAAATCGCGCTACGCCAAGACCATTCGCACAGACAATGCGACCTGGGGCGATGTTCCCGCTGACGACAAGCAATTGGCCCATAGGGAAGAACAGATGAGTTGTTTTGCCTGCCACTCTTCCTGGGTGACCGGATGTTTCGGTTGCCACCTGTCGATGCAGGCAAATCGGAAGATGCCCAACCGGCACAATGAAGGTGGCGACACGCGCAACTTCACCAGCTATAACTTCCAGGTACTGCGCGACGACATATTCATGCTGGGCCGCGACGGCACGGTAACCGGCAATCGCATTGCGCCCGTGCGCTCGTCGTCGGCGGTGCTGGTTAGTTCTCAGAACCAAAATCGCGAGTGGATTTATCATCAGCAACAAACCATTTCCGCCGAAGGCTTTTCCGGCCAGACCTTCAATACCCATGTGCCGCACACCGTGCGGGCTAAGGAGACAAAAGGCTGCACCGATTGCCACGTCTCAAGGAACAACGACAACAACGCGTGGATGGCGCAGTTGCTTTTGCAGGGAACTAATTTCGTCAATTTCATGGGGCACTACTGCTATGTGGCGACCGGAGAGGCACTCGAGGCTGTGGTCGTAACCGAACACACTGAGCCGCAGGCAGTAATCGGCAGCACGCTGCATAAGCTTTCCTATCCGGGTGATTACGAAAAGTTTCTCAGGAATGGCAGCGAACTTCAGACCGCTTATGAACACAAGGGCAACCCGCGCGCGCTCCAGGTGCAGGTGCGTGGCGAGTACGCTTATGTCGCCGCCGGCGAAGGGGGCCTGCGAGTTTACGATGTGGCGCAAATCGATCAGAAGGGATTTTCTGAGCGCATCACGACCGCGCCGGTTTCAAAGTTTGGGCAGAAGTTTTATCTGAAGACAAAATATGCAACCGCTGTGGCGGCGCCGACTACACTGGCAGTTGACCCGGCACGCTGGCGCCTGACCACGGACGGCAGAATGATCTCTCCTGAGGAAGCGAGAAACTCCAGTGCGCAATTAGTAAACGAAGAACAACCCATCCATCCGCTTTATGCGTATCTCTACGTCGTGGATAAATATGAAGGCCTGATTCTGGTAAACGCCGCCACGCTGCTCGACGGCGATCCCTTGAATAACTACCTCAAGCGCCAGCTTGATCCCGCGCAGTATCCTAACGGAGCTTTCAATCCCGGAGGCGTGCTCGACGGCGCAAATAACATCGCTATTGCCGGCACGCACGCGTACATCACGACTGACCGCGGACTGGTGATAGTCAATCTCGACAACCCTCTGCATCCGAAAGTCGCCGGACAAATCGGCGCGCCCGGATTAAAGCAGCCGCGAGCGATCGCTATTCAGTTTCGCTATGGATTCGTCGTTGATGCCGACGGGCTAAAGGTGCTCGATGTTACCGTTGCCGAAAAAGCGCATCTTGTTGAGGGCGCCCTGGCGCCGCTTGCCGGCGCGAGCGATGTTTACGCGGCGCGCACCTACGCCTACGTGGCGAACGGCCGGGAAGGAGTAGCGATCATCAACATCGAGCAGCCGGAGCACCCGCGGCTGGACCAGGCTTTCAATGCCGGCGGGAAACTAAACGATACGCATCAGGTAAAAGTAGCAATGACCAACGCCAGCCTCTTCGCATATGTGGCGGATGGCCGCAACGGCTTGCGCGTCCTGCAACTTACTTCGCCAGAGACGATGCCCACCTATGCCGGGTTTAGCCCCCGGCCGGAACCGAAACTCATCGCTACCTTCAAGACTAAAGGCGAAGCGTTGGCAATATCAAAACCGCTCGATCGAGATCGAGCAGTTGATGAAAGTGGAAATCAAATCGCTGTTTTCGGCCGCCGCGGGTCACGCCCTTTCACTTTTGACGAAACGATGCGCCTGCTGCGCACCGACAATGGCCGAGGGGATTTCTTTAACGTCACCGACACGCCCGAAACGCAGCCCCGCGCCCCGGACAAAGCGTCAACCAGCGCCCGGCAGACGACGAATGCCTCATCTGATTCGCAGAGGCTTCCTTCGGGCGCTTTAGCCTGGCAGGCAGCGATAACAACTGTGATGGGCGGCGTAGTCGGGTTGTTGATTGCTCTGGTTATTGGCAGGCGCTTGTCCTTCAGCGGCGAAAGGTGATAACCGCTCGCTCCGGTTAATCCATGGAACCTCAGTTCATCATCGTTCGCGAGGATTTGCTTCTCGATCCGATGACCATCATCACTGACGGTCTGCTGATCGGTAGGCTTCAAGAGTGCGAACTTCTGCTCAATCACCCGTCCGTATCTCGCGTGCAGGCCGGCATCAAGGCGATCGAGGGTAACTATTATGTCTTCAATCTTCGGCCTTCAAATCCGGTCATCCTCAACGGCAGACCAATCGAGGAAAATGAAGCGCTGGCCACGGGTGACACGCTGGAAGTTGGCCCCTTCCAGCTTGATGTGGACCGGCAGACTGAAGGCCTCTATCTTACCGTCACTCTACGCATCGGTGTGCAAACGGAATTTGTGGATGCAAGCACCGACTCCCTCACGACGCAAAAGTTAATCCCCTTAGAAGAGGCGACGGAGGGTGCAAAGAAGAAACGAGCGCCCCGTGCTGCGCCGCTGCCGGGCACTAAGGCACTGGATATCTTCTGGGACAAGCGCATACGGGAAGCAGGCAAGATGGTGCGGCCTTCGGTACTTTTCCCTCGCGGCCAGAGGCGATCCGGTAAAGCGGCTTTTAACTGGAGGCCGACTTCGGATCTCAGAAGAAAATGGCCCGGGTCCTTTTTTATCTGGGCGGCCGTGATGGTGGGGTTGGGTTCCGTTGGCGCGGCGTTCTTTTATGCGAATGCATTTGCGCCGGCGCCGGTTTCACAACCCCACGCGGTGGCCCAGCTTAGCCTGTTGCCCGCAATCGCAAAACGACCAAGCTCTAACTCGTGCACGAGTTGTCACTCTCTGACGGGAAGTGTCGAACAGAACTGCGCATCATGCCATCAGGCTGCCGGCTTTTCTGCCACTGTAATAAAACCCCATCGAGATGCCGGCATTGGCTGCGTAACCTGTCACGCCGAACACAAGGGAGCAGCCTTCCGGCCACGTGATGCAGCATTCCTAACTTGTACCGGGTGCCATAACGACGCCAACAAGAAGACCTACAATGGAAGACCAGTCAGCAGGCCGCATGGGGGCACGTTTGGTTATCCGGTGGTCAACGGGAAATGGGCATGGAGAGGGTTAGACGAGGAAGAGTGGACCTTGAAACAAATACCGTTGACTCGCTTGCCGACTGACGACGATGGCGCCTGGCGCAGCAAACAGTTTCATGCGCTCCATCTCTATCGAGTGCGGGCGCCGGACACCCTGGCAGGAAATGCCGAGCGCCAAATATCATGCTCGAGCTGCCATAAATCTTTTAATCCCATCGACCGCGAGACTCCGCGCCAAACGTGCGCTCAATGTCACAACGGCCAGGTAGACTCGTCTACCGGTCACATCCTGGTGGCCGCAGACAAACCGAACTGCACTTCCTGTCATGTTCAGCACGCCAAAGATAGCTGGCATTGGAATTCGTCGTTGCTGGCGCACTGAGGAGATGAATAGAGGTTGGATGGGATAAGGCCTGCGATCAAGCGACCGCCAAACAGGGTTTGCGGCTCTGCCGCCGCACAGTGCGGTAAGGCTTTGCCTTACCGATCAACTTTCGATTATCTTCCGAGGCTGCGCCTCGGTGGAGGCGGAGCCTCCCAAATGAAAGGGGCGTAAACGGAAAGGCATAGCCTTTCCGCACTGTGCGGCGGCAAAGCCGCATGGAGCCTAGCCCTTAACCGACTCAGAAACCGATCTTATGAGGCGAGACTCACTTCCTCTGCTGTTGATAGTCACTGTTCTGTTGCTGGCGGCTCAGTCGGTGACAGCCCAGGACACAGTCACCGGCGCGTTTGAGGGAATTGTCAGCGACAGTCAAACAGGAGCGGCGCTCAAGGGCGCGCTGGTGGAAATCACGAATCAACAGACCGGCGTCGCATTCAACCTGCATACGGACTACCGCGGACGCTTCTATCAGGGGCTGCTGATTCCCGGTGTCTATCGTATCCGCGTTTCAACCCCGGGGTACGAGCCGCGCGAAGTCCTGCAGCGTTTGAAGATCACCTATACGGGAGAGGTGGTCCCGGTTCCGGTCGCGCTCGATCCGGCTGGCGCCACGCCTGCGCCGGCCATCTCGCCCACGCCCACGCCTGCGGCCCCCGCGGTTCCCACCGCGCCCAGCGTAGAAGACACCGACATCCGCTCCAGCATCATTACCAGCGATGCCCGGCGCAGCGGTTCCTTTAGTGAAGAAGAAGTTTCAACCTTGCCGCTAGGGGCCGGCACATTCGCGCGCACCTTTGATGAACTCGCTTTGCTGTTGCCGGGAGTTTCGCCGCCCCCTCAGACACTCGGCAGTGTCGCCGGGCCGGGAGTCGGACCAGGAGTTGGTTCAGCCGGACAGTTTGCCGTGAACGGCTTACGATCGCGCGGCAATAACTTCACGGTCGATGGCTCTGACAATAACGATGAAGACATTGGAGTACGCCGGCAGGGATTTGTAGCCCTGGTGCCGCAACCAATCGAATCCATCCAGGAGTATCAGGTGATCACGTTGCTGGCGCCGGCGCAGTTTGGCCGCAACATCGGCGGGCAAGTGAACGCGGTTTCCAAGTCAGGAGGTAATGCGACGCACGGGAGCTTCTACAGCACGTTCAATTCGAGCCAGTTGAATGCGCGCAATTTCTTCGATACGACCTTGGGGAACGCGACGGTCTCACTGCGCGCGGGCGGGAAACCGGTGGTGACCGGCTCGCCGAGACCCGCGCAAGCCTTGGTCACAAATCAAAGTGGCGGCGAGGACTCGTTTACGTTCACGCAAGGTGGGTTTGTTCTCGGCGGACCGCTGGTGCCGAACGAAGCAGGCCGATTCCGCAGCGCCTTCTACTTCATCTCGGCCGAGGGACAAATAACCAACGCTACAAAAGAATCCAGCTTTGCCGTTCCGACGGTCGAGGAACGCGGACTTTTCGGCAGCGGCGCCACGGGGCTGACCCAGGATCCTTTCACCGGAACACCCGTCACGGCTTTTGCCAACACCGTCAGCGGCGACGCAGTCTTTAGTTTATTTCCATTTCCGAATAACCCAAACGGTATCTACGGGCCAAACACGCTCACGCAGGTCCTGCCGGCGGGCGGATACAGCAAAAACATTTCAGGTAAGGTGGATAGCAACTTTCGCATCGGGAAGCGCCCGCAGTCGATCACCTCGCGTTACAACTTTACTGATGACCTGCGCGACATTCCGGTGGTTGGTGGCGCGATCTTCTCCACCCTCCGCCCGCGCATTCGCACCCAGAACCTTTCAAACTTTCTCAACAGCGAAATCAGCGGCCCGCAGGCGACGACGATGTTCAATCAGGTTCGCGCTTCTTACGGGCGCACGCGGCTCGTCTTTGGCGAGCGCCGCGATACAGAGTTTCTGGTCCCGAGCCTCCTGGCCAGTGAGTTCGCTGGACCGGAGGATCGCCAGTTCCTTTTGAACGCGCCGCTGCTCAGCAATACCACCCAGCCCAGCTCCGCCAGCGTCCTCTACCTCAACCCCTTCAATTTCACCGTCGAAAACATTATTGGTCCTGTCGGTCAGGTAAACATCGCCGGCTTCAGCCCGGTCGGGGTGGATGTCTTCAACTTCCCCCAGCGAAGAGTCAACAACACTTATCAATTGGCCGACAATCTGACAGCGCGCGTTGGGCCACACAGCCTGACGTTCGGCGCGGACTTTCGACGCACGGAACTTAACAGCGATTTGCCGCGCAACGCGCGCCCGCTCATTGTGTTCGGTGGAGCACCCCGGCTGGAGCAGACGGTGCAGGGTGTCCAGGTGCGAAACTTCGTGGCGCCGATCGATCTGGCTGCTGCTTCCGCGCCGAGCGGGGTTTTTCAGGCGCTCACACCCGCAGGCAGCAGCTCGGCGATTAACCTGCGTTACTACCAATATAACTTCTTCGGGCAGGACGACTGGCGCCTCCGCCCCAATCTCACGCTCTCGTTTGGCCTGCGCTACGAGTACAACACGCCGCCCTTCGAGACAAGCGGGCGCATCGAGAACACATTTGACAGTCCCGCCCTTCAACTTGTGCCGGGGCTCAGAAACTTCATCGCCGGCCGCCAGCAGATTTTCGATCCCGATCGCAACAACTTCGCGCCTCGCTTCTCCATTGCCTACGCTCCGTCCTGGTTTGGGCGGGAACGAACTACTGTCATCCGCGGCGGTTTCGGCGTGTTCTACGATCAGGCGCTCGGCGCGGTCGTTAGCCAATCACGGAACGTCTTCCCGAACTTCCTGACTATGAACCTCGCGGGCGGCCAGCCGGTCCCGAGTCTGGGCATCGGCTTCACCATTCTTCGTCTGGAGCGCGACAACTTTCCCTGTGGCAATAATCAGTTCTTCCAACTGGTCCAGCGCGACACGCTCAACAGCCTCAACCCGGCAGTCCCGCTCTCGTGCCTGGTCAACGTCAACAACAACTTCCCCGGTGGCTTCGGCGTGACGCTACCCGGTCGCGATCTACAAATGCCCGAGGCATACCATTACACTATTGCCTTCGAACAGCAGGTTGCCGCTGGGCTGGTGGTTTCCGCCGCCTACGTCGGCACCCAGGGTCGTCGCCTCCTGCGGCAGACGACGCCGAATCTCGGACCTAATGCGCTGCTGCTGCCAGAAGGGATCAATGTGGTTGGCGGCGGCTTTAACCAACCGAATGTTTTCGGCCTCGCCATCGGTCCGGGCCAGCGGGTCGGGCCGGGCGGCCAGATCACGGGCGGACGGCCCGCGCCTAGTGCCGGCGCGGTGTTAATTTACGAGTCTTCAGCCAACTCGCACTACGACGCGCTGCAACTCCAGGCTCGTGGGCGCCTGCGCCGCGCGTTGCAGTACCAATTCGCCTACACCCTCTCAAAGGCTGAAGATGACGTTTCGGACATCTTCGATCTCGCCGGGGCGCCCGCGCTGCCGCAGAACAGCGTTACCTTTGCTGGCGAGCGAGGACCGGCAAACTTCGATGTGCGTCATCGCTTCGCCTACAGTTTCGTTGCGGCTTTGCCATCGTTCAAGAATCGCGCGGCGGCCTGGCGCGCTTTGTTCGGCAACTTCCAGGTGGCCGGCACCGGAGCGTTGCGAACCGGGCAGCCGTTTACTGTGAACAGTATTTTCGACGTCAACCTCGACGGAAATCTCACCGATCGCCTGGACAACACCAATGGCCTCACAGCCACTGGCAATCGCCGTCAACCGCTGCAATTGACAGCGACGAATCCATTGACCCTGCTGGCGCCTATTGGCCAGGACGGGCGCCTGGGTCGAAATACGTTTCGCGCGGGAAATGTGGTTGAGTTAGACCTATCGCTAAGTAAGAGCTTCCTATCATCCGGCAGCCGGCGGCTGGTTCTAAGGGCAGATATTTTCAACTTCATAAATCGCGCAAACTTTGGCATTCCCGTCCGCTTGCTGGGCACCCCCGGCTTCGGCCAGGCCACCGACACGCTGACGCCGGGTCGCCGCATCCAGTTTGCGTTGAAGTATCTGTTCTGACCGGGCAGAGGGCTCTGACACGGGTGGCAAGACTAGAAAACAAATTTCCTTATATCATTTTCCCATATCTCATTTTTCATTTTAGGAGCTTCCAAGCGTGTTGCACCTAAACTTGTATAAGCCGAGCGGTATTTCTGACAATGTCAGATGAGATATGGAAAATAATATCTGGAGAATCGTTCCGTTCTGTCTGCCTGAATGCAAAAGGCCTCGAAGCCGATCGCTTGGAGGCCTTCTGTTGTTTCTGGTTCGCGTTAAGCAGCGGGATCGCTCAGTCAGCGTAGTACTTTTGAGCCGGCTGGCAGTTCTCTTTGTTCCAATCGCAGTTAAGCCGAATACCAGTTCTGATTTCGCCGCCGAAGCGGTTCTGGAACTCCCACGATTCCAGGAAGGCATTGATCAAGTCGAGTCGGCTCGTACCATTGTTCAAACAACTCGTCCAGGAGTCGATTCCGCCTGGATCCCCACTTCTTCCCAGCATACCAAGTGGCTTCCCAGTTCCGTTGGCAGGATTATTGAATTCCAGGCCATACAGTGAGTTCACGAAGTTGCGATTGCCTTCCGGGGTAGGCGAAGTATCGCCAAACCTAATGCGATATTCTTCGGACTCGACAAAAGCCTTGACCAGGTTTCTGCGCCGGTCTTCAACGCAGGCAACATCCGTGATGGCACATTGATTGAGCCAACCCAGCCAAGAATCGAAGCCCCCAGGGTCGGGTTCTCGGGCCAGGAAGAACTGATACAGCTGGTAGACGAATCGTGAATTACGGTGGATGTGACGGGTTGGCCCTGACCCTGAGCAGTTGTAACCAGACCCCGTCGCATAACAATCATTTACATTTGTGGCCCAGGTAGAAAGCGGAATTCTCCCATAAGCGAACGGAGGAGTGGCATACCAAATGGTTTCATCAGGCTGCTCCCTGATACCCCCATCAGCCATGGCCAAATCCGGATGCCCAACCATCAAGCGAGTCGCGCGCCAGTCCGGAATGCCGTTAATGACAACCTCGCTCAGGTAGGGGTCTTCGGGATCAGGAGAAGCCACGACGTACCAGTAATCGTCGTAAGTATCCGACGGAGAACCGTGCGCGTAATACCCGTGGTAATCAGGGTCGTTGTTTTTTAACCAGTAGCGAAGCACGAACTCCGGAAGTGGTTTAGGATATTGCCCTACCAACTGAAGGTAGATATCGCCCGCTTCCGCAACCTGTGCCACTGAGCACATTGAACCCAGCAACACGGCAATACCAAGGCATTTGACAACTAGTTTCTTCATATTGGGCCCCTCCTTAGGGCAGTCGTACGTTGTGAAGAACGGAGGCTTCTGCATGAGGCTATTTTCTTTCCGCGCGCGTGCGCAGGTAGTTGCATCAACTCTCTTTGTGACATGCCGCTCAATCCACCTTTCGGCCTGATCGAGAAGTGTTTAGCGCGCCCGTATCTGTTCTAAAGCTCCATAGAATCCAAAGCACCTTCCCTCGTAGGTTACCGAGAGATACAGGACCATAATTACGCGAATCGGTTGAAGAGTCTCGGTAATCTCCGAGGGCGATCACCTGCGAAGGAGCGACAGGAAACGGACCCCAGTTCTTCGGTTTAAAGGGACCGACATCTCTTGCTCCCAAATGTTCACGCTCACCCAGGGTCTCGCGAAAAAGGGCGACCTTTTGATACGGGAAGGACGGTTCACCGAGGCCTTCGACGATTTCCTTTTGTTCATTAGCACCCACTGCAAAGGTTTCAATTTGCCTGGAGTTTAGAGCGATGTGCTTTATCGCGTACTCTGCCATGTCGCCTTTGGTTGCCACGACCCTGCGTATCGAAAAACCACCCTCTCCTATTGGCTCGCGAAACAGAACCACGTCGCCTCGTTGAGGAGGTGAAAACGCATACGCGTAACGGCTGACCAGCACATAATCTCCAGGGGCCAGCGTCGGCAGCATAGCCTCCGACCCAACGTTATGGATGCGAAAAAAGGTAAAGAATAGAACTACGAAAGAAAGAAAGATGAGAACTAAGAGCTTAACGCGCTTAGACATTTGTAGCGAGGAAAGGCGAGTCGGACCCTCAGACATGAATGGATCTCCTAATTCGCGTCTTAAGGGGGGAACATCTTGTTGAGAGGTGACCGCAATCTAATGCAAGCTAGTTGGTTTAGTCAAGGTTATGAACAGCAGAATGCCCGCCCAGCCCGGCTGCGCACGGCCAGTCCTTCATGGTTAACAGCATTTTCGACGTCAACCTCGACGGGTTAGACCTATCTCTTAGTAAGAGTTTCGTATCTTCCGGCAACTGGCGATTGGTTCTAGGGGCTGATATCTTCAACTTCATAAATCGCGCAAACTTTGGCATTCCCGTCCGCTGGCTGGGCGCGGCGAATTTCGGCCAATTCGCGGTAAAGTACTCATTCTAAAACAGTGTTGTAACGGGAGTTGTTAGTTTGCAGCGCAAACTAACAGTTGCCTTACAAACACAGTCATTAGTTTCGATTCAAACCGCTCAAATGAGCTATAATCCCGGCCTAACTAGGCGGGCTGTAATCTAGCTGACTAAATCCTCTTAAGTTTGGCGCTCGTATATTAAGACGGGTTCTCCATTAGAAGGAGAGCTTCCCTTGATGCTCGATCTCAAAACTTGCCCCAAGTTCCTTTCTGGTCGCGTCCGGCCCGGCATAACCACACTACTCTGCACAGCCGTCGCGGCCTCGCTTCTACTTGTTAGCGCCATCGCGGCGGCTCGTTCGTACTGGAGCGCAGCTTCAACGCCGCACGCCCGCCCGCAAGAGACCGCTGTCCCACGAGCTCGATTAAGTGAACAGATAAGCGTCCTGGCTGCTGAGCGGGGCGACGGCAAGCTAAGTCTGCAAAATGGCCGCGAACTGATCAGCGCCTATGACGGTCCCGATGAGCTTCAGCAGGCACTGGCACGCAACGAGGCTCAGCCGCGATCTCTTGCGGCCGCTGACTTCGATGAGGATGGCGTGCCTGATCTTGTCAGCGGATACACTTACGGCGTCGCCGGAATCGTGACACTTCATCGCGGCAACGTTGACTCGATTTACCCAAACGCTCCTGACGCGCAACAGCGCAAAGCAAAGGGAACTTTTACTGATGCGCCTTTCCTTTCCCCGGCAGTGATTGTTGCGGTGCCGGCGGCGGCAGATTTTCTCGGCGCCGGAGACTTCGATGCCGACGGTCATTGGGACATTGCGCTGGCAAGTCGCGGCGGGAACAGTTTGTATTTTCTTCCGGGTGACGGAAAGGGAAATTTCGGGATTGCGCGCGAAGTTCCGCTGAATGGAGGAGTCACTGCATTTACAACCGGCGAGATCAACCGGCGCGACGGCTTGACTGATGTTGTCGTCGGCATCGAACAGGAAGGGGACGCGCATGTCCTTGTTTTCGAAGGGCCCGACGGCGCGCTCCGGTCTGCGCCGGAAGAGTTTGACCTGCCGGCAGCCGCGACCTCGCTGGCGCTGGGCCAATTGGACGATGACTACGGATATGATTTAGCCATCGCCTCGGGGCGGGAGTTACAGATCGTTTATGGACGCGATCGGAAGTTGTCGTTGGGGCCGGACGCGCGAGCGAATGTGACGGTCGCTCGGAGAACAAGTCGCAAGTTCGTATCGCTCATCCGATCGCTCGCGCTCGGAGATTTCGTCGGGGACAACCGGACCGACGTGGCTCTGATGACTGAAGATGGCGCGCTCCATCAGTTGAACCGCGTTGAAGCTGTTGATCCGCAAATTGAAAAAGCCGATGCGGGGCTTAAAAGCTGGCGCGACACGATACTCCGATGCGGATCGGACGGCGGCACGGGCGAGCTAACCCGCGCGCTCGTATCAAGCTCCTTCAAAGACGACCTCGAGATACGCGACGCCGCCAGCCGCGAATTGCGCATCATCACTGCGAATGTGACACGCGAGGGGAACGGCGATCAGACGCAGCAGTCAGTGGCAACCCTGAACTCAGACGGTACTCCCACGGCCGTGCTGCCAATGCGGCTGGACCGGGACGCGCTTCAGGACCTTGTCATCCTGCGTCAGGGAGCGGCAGCCCCCGTCATAATGGGCACCGCCCAGGAGCAGATCTTGCAGCCTTCCCCTGAGAACATTGCCTTTGTCTCTTTTTCCAACCCGGCACCGATTAGCCTACCCATCGGTAGTTTTGCCAATCCCCCGAGGCTGGCGAACCCATACCCTTCGACGATCAACGTCTCGGGGGTGGCGGGTACGATAGACAAGCTGCGCGTGCGGCTCAATGGCGTCAGCATGAGCAGCTTTGAGCAGGACATAGACTTGTTGCTCGTCGGGCCGACAGGACAAAAACTGTTGTTGATGTCTGACGTCGATACCACCTGCGTTATCAGCAACCAGAACCTGACTTTTGACGATGATGCCACTTCAGATCTCGCGGGTTTCAATTGTGTTACCGGCACCTACAGGCCAAGGGACAATCCTCCCGCCGATGTTTTCCCGGCGCCTGGCCCGACCGGCCCATACGAAACCACCCTTGCGGCCTTCAACGGAACGAATCCGAATGGAACCTGGAGCCTTTACATGGTCGATGACGCGAGCTTTTTCGGCAGCGGCCAGACCATAGCTGGCGGCTGGACATTATTCTTTGGCCCTGACTCGCCCATCACGTACGTTGTCACAAATACGAACAGCAGCGGTCCCGGTTCACTCTCGCAAGCCGTCCTCGATGCTAACGACCACCCCGGAGCTGATAACATCACCTTTAATATCCCAGGCCCAGGCCCATTTGCGATCGGCCCACCGCCGAACGTGACTGATCCAGTAACGATTGACGCGACAACGCAGCCCGGCTTTAGCGGTAAGCCGATCATTGAATTGCATGGCGGGTTCTTCATTGAAGGAGGACGCACAACGATTCGTGGCTTCGTCATAAATAACTTAGGCAGTGGCGGTGCCGGCGTGCGTAGCCGGCGCAACGGCAACAACATCATCGAAGGCAACTACGTCGGCATAAACTTGAACGGGACCGCAGCGCAAGGCCAACAGTTTGATCCAAGTGGCGTCGAACTCGACACCGCGAACAATGTTATAGGAGGGACAACTGCCGCCGCTCGTAACGTCATCGCCAATGTTACGTACGGCGTGATCTTCACGACCTTCGATGATAGTCCGACGACTACCGCGGATGATGCGTCAAACAATCTCATCCAAGGTAATTACATTGGGCTGAACGCGGACGGAACAGCGATCATTCCTATCTCGCACGCAGGCGTCACCTCACGTAGCCTTCCCGGCTCACCGAACAACACTATTGGCGGCACTACGGCCGGAGCCGGCAACGTAATCTCTGGAGGAAGTTTTCCCGAGGGCGTTGACTTCGTTTACTCCGGCACCAATGGATGCCTGGTGCAAGGCAACTACATCGGTACAGACGCTACGGGCACGAAAGCGTTTCCTAGTCTCAGTGGCGGTAATGCCGGTAACAGCGATGGCGTTAATCTGGAGGGCGGAGCGCACGACAATACCATCGGAGGTACTACACCCGCGGCGAGGAACGTGATCTCAGGCAACAGCACCGGCCTCTTCTTTCGCGACAGCGCGACCACGGCGAATCTAACTCAGGGAAACTTTATTGGCACTGACGTAACCGGAACCACAGCTTTGGCCAACTTCGTCGGCCTGAGAATGATCTTCGACGCAGCAGGTAACACCGTCGGCGGCGTGACTCCGACCACGCGCAACATCATCTCGGGAAATGTCATCGCCGGCATCCAACTGGGTGAGCCTACCAGGGGCGGCGCTCTCAACGACGTCTTCCAGGGAAACTTCATCGGTACCGACGTCACCGGCGATGGCCACCTGGGTAATGGTCGGACGCCATTCTTCGACGACGCCGGCGTCGTCATCCCGGCCAACGCTAGAGGGGACCGCATTGTAGGTAACCGCATCGCCTTTAACCATGGGCACGGCGTGCGCATTACCAATGTCACTGGCTCTGACACGCCGGGCATCGAGATCGAGATCGTGGACAACTTGATCTACGGGAACGAGGGCTTGGGCATCGACCTTGGTCCCAGTGGCATTACTCCGAACGACCCCGGGGATGCGGACACTGGCCCAAATAATCTGCAGAACTTTCCAGCGCTGACATCGGCAGCGCTGGCAGCTTTAGCACAAAAGCCGGCAATTGGCGGTGCAACGGTTAAAGAGTTAGCCGCCACGCGGCCTCTAGCGGCCAATGCATTCACGGTAAACGGCACGCTAAACAGCACGCCGAACACGACGTTTACAGTGCACTGGTATTTCAGTGCCGACTCGCAATGCATCACCAATCAAGCGTCGAGCAGGCCGCTGGTGACGGGGAAGGTTCCTGGGGTAGCGACGGACAACAGCGGGAATGCCGCGTTCAGTTTTCCGTTCGATTTTCCGGTTGGAGCAACCAACGGCATTATCAACTGTACGGCCACAGATGCACAGGGGAACACGTCAGAGTTTTCGTCTTGTCTGCCGGTGAACTCAGTAACACCTACGCCAACACCGACACCGACACCGACGCCAACGCCGACACCGACGCCAACGCCGCCCGGATACACACCGGCCGGGAGCAATGTGACGGTGCAGGGGAATGGAGTGGAGGTTATGTTTTCGCAGGTGACCAGCAGTGGAGTAACGACAATGAATCCCATCAGTCCCGGGAGCGCGGGCTCGACCCCCGGAGGCTACGTGATAAATGGCAGCAGCGTGGCGTTCGATGTCAGCACAACGGCCGCGTACGTGGCGCCGATTGATCTGTGCTTTGCCATGCCTTCAGTGACAGATGCAAGGGCGTTCAATAACCTGGCGATCCTACACAATGAAGCAGGAGTACTGGTGGACCGCACGGTGAGCCGGGACTTTGCCGCAAAGAAAGTTTGTGGCCGGGTAAGTTCGCTGTCGCCGTTTGTGGTGGCCAGCAAGGTAACGGCAGAGTTTCTGACAGCCGCGGTAAGCGTTAATGAAGGCGGTGGCAGCGTAACGGTGACCGTGACACGAACAGATACATCCGCTGTGGCGACAGTCGATTACCGGACCACAGATACAGACACGTTCACGATCGGGTGCGCGGGTAACAGCAGTGGGGCCGCTTACGGGCGCTGCGACTTTGCCACCAGCAACGACACGCTGAGCTTTGGGGTGGGTGAAGCGTCGAAGAGTTTTGTTGTCCCGATAATCAATGATGTGCACGTCGAAGGGCCGGAGACGTTTCAGGTGGTGCTGAGCAATCCGATGGGCCTGAGTCTGGGGGCGACGACGACAGCGACAGTGACGATCATCGACAACGATACGGGCGGGGCGTCGAACCCAATCCTGGCCGGGGACAATGCGGGGATAGCTTTCTTCGTGCGGCAGCACTATCTGGACTTTCTGGCGCGAGAGCCTGAGGTGGGCGAGCCATGGTCAGCCATCTTGCGTGGCTGCGCTGACCAGTTCAATTTCGACCCCACGAGTCCATCGGCGGGGTGTGATCGCCTCACGGTGTCAGGGTCGTTCTTTGGCTCGCCGGAGTTTCTCAACAAGGGGATATATACGATTGTGTTCTACCGAGTGGCCTTCATCCGTTTGCCGGAATACATCGAGTTTGCGCCTGACCTGAGGTCGGTGACCGGGACTACTGCGGCGGAGACGAACGCGAAGCGGGCAGCGTTTGCGAACAACTTCGTGCTGCGGCCGGAGTTCGCTTCCCTGGCAGCCATGACGAACACAAACTATGTGAACACGTTGATGGGACGGTATGGGCTGAGCAGCATCACGACGCCTGATCCGGCAAACCCGGATGGTGGGGTGAAGG